>JAEEGG010000561.1_pt1 | contig 116931 bp, 103 predicted proteins | sample 9134161 | NCBI WGS metagenome assembly JAEEGG01 (sample SAMN16246543, study PRJNA631951) | gut metagenome | biome: gut microbiome; feature: rumen; material: CR-attached | host: Bos | place: Iran: Karaj | collected 2018-10
AGTTGTTGGTAGCCATCGGGCCGCCTTCACCTTCGAAGCCTTCACGATAGAGGGCCACCTTGCCGTTGTCACCGTAAGTGACCTCAGCATTCACCATCTGGTCTTGGGTGAACACGAGTTTGTAGACGGCATCCAGACCTTCCGGAATCTCGGGGAAAGGCAGGGTGTAGTCGTTGTGAAGGACAGTGTTGTGGGCCGTGGCAGGAACCTCGACGAAGGGGAATGTCGTAGCCTCTTCGCAAGCCAGTTCCCAAACATCCGGGCACTCGGGAGCGTAGAGTTCCACGGTGACAGGCCAAACGTGAGCGGCACGGTTGCCTTCGGTGATGGCCACAAACTGACGCTCAATCACACCGGCTTCTGTGCCGTTGGTGCTCATGTTCAGGGCAACGTCTTCATTGCGGACCACTTGGAAAGGAAGTTCCTGTCCGGCAACGGTGAACATGCCGTCACTCGGGGTGAAGTCGAGAACGTTGACAGTGTAGGTAGAACCATCGGTGTACATGAAGAAGTTGAAGGGTTCCATCCAAGCACCGGCAGGACGGACACCAAGGTTCAACTCGTCGATAACTTCCACATCACCAGCCAGATACTTCACATGCAGTTGGTCGCCCACGGGACCGCCACCAGCAACAGTGTAAGCAAAGGTGGTCTTGGGCAGGAAGTTACGCTGCGTAGGAGTGATGTCGCCCAAGCCACTGTAGCTGTAACCTTGTACCGAAGCGCCGGTGACGGTCTCACCAGCCCAGGTGATGGACTTGTAGTTACCCGTGGTGATGTTGTAGACACCAATCAACAGGTTACCGCCATTGTAGTGGTAAGGCGTGCTGAAGACGATTTCCATCTCAGAGGCAGTACCATTGAGGAGGCCCTCGTAGACAACGGTAGCACCGTCAGTGCCACTGAAGTCATTGATGGTGGCATCGCTCACCTCCTTCATGAACACTTGGAACGTGCTCGTCCAAGCATCCGTAGCGGGAGAAGTGGCATAGAACTTCACACTGTTGATGTCGCCATTGGCCATGTCGGCAAGTTCGGCGGCAGGCATCACAAACTCAGCCTTCAGGTAAGCGTCGGCATAGAAGCCGTACACCGGAACAAAACCGTTGGTGGCAGTGCCATCATAAACGGTAAGTTCGCCGGAGACAACTCCGCCGCCACCGCCAGATGTCATGTCGAAGTTGACGACGTTTCTCTGGTAAGTGGTGCTCGTGGCCGAGAATGTCGGGTTGTAGGGATCATAAGCACCAGTGTCCTGACGAGCATAGATAGCTCTGATAGGATCGTTCACCGTGCCGAACACCATGCCATTAAGGCCGCTGTTCCATGTCCCGGTGAGATTGTTGAAGCACACCAACAGATTGTTGGTTCCGCTGTACTCGAACGGAGTGTCGAGTACGAAAGTGTAAGCCTCAGCGGTCGTGTTGTTGAATGCCACGGTGCCCGAATATACCATATCCGAGGCAGCCACGGTCACCCAATCGGTGTTACCGTCGAAAGCTTCTTTGCCAACTTCCTTCAGGTAGATGTTGAAGGTACGTGCCGGAAGAGAGGCCGTACCGTACATCCACATGGTGATGGAGTTGATCGTTCCGCCCATTCCCATCTCCGCAGCAGTGTAAATCTGCTGGGTGTAGGAATAGTTGTAGAGAGAGTTCATCGGAAGGTAGGTGTTAGCAGCAGCTCCTTCCAGACTTCCTATCTCTACCACGTCAGCTCGTGCCACGCCCATAAACGCAAGCACAAGCGTCATCATCAAAGAAAATACTTTCTTTTTCATAATGAATTGATTTGGTGAATAAATAGGTGAATTAATACTAGTATTAGAATTACCGTAACGGAGGCTACGGCTCGATCTAATTCAAAAACACGGACATGGTCCGCCTTAGTCGGTTTTATGCGCATAAAATAATTCTGTCAGACATAAAGAAGACCCTTGAAAAGTATTCTACCCTTAGTAAAATTTTGGACTTGTAGGACACTTATTTTGGATTTAAAAGACAATAAACCAACAAGATGGAACGAAAGTACACAATAAGTGGAATGATATGCAAAAAGGCGACCCGAGATGACTCAGGTCGCCTTAATTGTTGTTGGTAGAGACGGTGTGCACACCGTCCTACAGGATTAGATCCACTTCACCAGCGGGAAGTCCTGACGATGCGGCAGCATCGGGTTGGTAGGATAGACGCGGAAAGTGAAATTGTATACTCCAGCGCGCGTGATCGGCATCTTGATGTAATACTTCACCCAACCATCGCCCGAATCGACGAGTTTCATATTTTCCACCGCCCTAATTTCCATTTCCATATTATCGTTCTTCTTGCCGACGAGCAACTCAATGGCCAAGTCGCCAGGCTCAAGGTCAGGCGTAAGCAAAGTGATTTCCGCAATGAACTGTTCGCCGAAGGTCAGCGGACGGACATTGGTGTCAGGCAGGATGAGTGACTTCACCTCCACCTTATCCCAATTGTTGCGCACGCGGGTCTTCCACGCATTGATTTCGAAGGCTTTCTGGTAACGGTTGGCCCGCATCCAGTTGGTACGCTCAATCAGTTTGTTGTAATACTGATTGAAGTAGTCATCCATCATGCGTTTCATGGTGAAGCGCGGCGAAATCTCGTTGAGACACTTCTTCATGGCCGCCACCCAACCTGTGGGGATTTCATGCACGTTGCGGGCATAATAGAGCGGAACAATCTCATTTTCAAGCGTGTTGTAAATCGTCTCGGCATCCATCTCGTCCTGATAACGCTGGTCTTGATAGGTGCGTTTCTCCTGAATGGCCCATCCGGCATCGGGACGATAGCCCTCAGCCCACCAACCATCCAAAACGGAGAAGTTGAGCACACCGTTCATCACGGCTTTCTCGCCACTGGTGCCAGAGGCTTCGAGAGGACGTGTCGGCGTGTTGAGCCACACATCCACACCACTGGTCAAACGGCTACCGAGTTCAATATCGTAATTACTGATAAACAGAATCTTACCGACAAACTCAGGCTTGCGCGAGATGTCAATAATCATCTTAATCAGGTCTTGACCAGCCTTGTCGTTGGGGTGCGCCTTACCGGCAAAGAGGAAGATGACCGGGCGTTTCGGGTCATTGACCAATTGCGACAGACGCTCCAAGTTGCCGAACAGCAAATGGGCACGCTTATAAGTGGCAAAACGACGGGCGAATCCGACAATCAGGGCATTCTCGTCCAAGTTGTTGATGGTCTGCATAATCAACTTCGGGCTTTCCTGACGCTGACGCATGTCTTCCTTGATTTTCTCCGAAAGGAAGACAATCAATTCATGCTTCAACTGCTTGCGGATAGTCCAGATAGCATCGTCCGGCACCACTTTGATTTTCTCCCACATCTTCTCATCCGACTGGTGGTCAAGGTAATCGGGGCCAAAAGCGAATTTGTAAAGACGCTGCCAGAGACGATTGCTCCATGTGGGCAGATGCACGCCGTTGGTGACATAACCGATATGGTTTTCCTCAGCAAAATAGCCTGGCCACAAGGGCTGGAACATTTCTCTTGACACGCGACCGTGAATCTTGCTCACGCCATTCACCTCTTGGCTCAAATTAGTGGCCAAGACGCTCATCGAGAACTTCTCATTCGGGTCGTTGGGGTTAAAGCGGCCCAAGCCCATAAAGCGTTCCCAACTGATATTCATGCGGTTGGCATAGTGTGGCATGTAAGTCCTAATCAAGTGCTCTTCAAACGCATCGTGACCCGCAGGCACAGGCGTGTGTGTAGTGAACAAGGTAGAAGCCCTGACAAGCTCCAAAGCCACATCGAAGTCGAGGTTGTGCTTGTTGATATAGACACGCAGGCGCTCCAGACCGCTGAAGGCAGCGTGACCTTCGTTGCAGTGGTAAATCGTAGGTTTCATGCCCATAGCTTCGAGCAAGCGAATGCCGCCCACACCAAGGAACATCTCCTGCTTGATACGCATCTCGCTGTCGCCACCATAGAGTCGGCTGGTGATGCCACGGTCTTCGGGCGAGTTCTCTTCGATGTCGGTATCCAAAAGGTAAAGTCCTACCCTACCCACATTGACACGCCATGCCTTGGCATAAACCGAACGGCCAGGGAAGGCGATGCTCACCTTGATCCATTCGCCCTTGTCGTTGTAAACAGGTTGCAAAGGCAATTGCGAGAATTTCTGCGGGATATAATTGGCTTGTTGTTCGCCCGAAACAGTGATTCCCTGGGCAAAATAGCCATAACGGTACAGCAAGCCAATGCCCACCATGTTGGCGTTGGAATCGGAAGCCTGCTTCATGTAGTCACCAGCAAGGATGCCAAGGCCGCCCGAATAAATCTTCAGGCTCTTCATCAAGCCGTATTCCATGCTGAAATAGGCGATGAGGTCTTTCTGTTGGGTAGGTTGCTCCATGTATTGCTTGAACTGGTCGTACACCTTGTTCAGTCGCTCAATGAAGTCCTTATTGTTCTCCAAATCCTTGATTTGCTTAACGGACAGGCCTGCCATCAAAGCGACAGGGTTTTGTTCCGTGGCCTTCCAAGCCTCTGGGTCAATACTCTCAAACAGTTCGACGGCATCCACATTCCAACACCACCAGATATTGTGCGACAGCTCTTCAAGCTTGCGCATTTCTTCGGAATAAATGGGTTTCACGAGGATCTTCTTCCAACTCGGAGCGTCGTTCTTTTGGTAGACCACCTCATGTAGCAGTTCTGCGTAAGGCACAGGTTCCATCATATAATGGCGGCCTCCCGATTTCTCAAGAGCCATATCCCAAGCCTTTTGATAACTGACAATCAAGTCTTTCCACAATAATTTCTCAGCCACCTGCAAGGCTGCCTCAGAGATTTTCACCCTACCCTTGTCGGTCAGTGACAGGAAAATGCGCAAAGCCGCGACAATCTCGTCTATCACCTTGTTGGCATCGCCTTCCTTACGCGGCACAACGGTCACAGCGCCATTGCCCTTGCATTCCTGCTGCACAAACTTACCAAAACCAGAGACGTCGGAGGTCAAGGTCGGGATGCCCAAGGCCACGCTTTCAAGCGGCGTATAGCCCCAAGGCTCGTAATACGAAGGGAACACTGAGAAATCGAAGGCGGTGAGGAACTCGGAATAGGTCAAGTTGAAAATGCCGTCACTACCGTTGAGGTAAGCCGGCACAAACATCACTTTTACCTTGTCGTTAGCATCGTTCTGCAAGCCCGAATTACGCAGGGTATTCAGAATTGCATCATTCTCATATTCAAAGATATGGTGTGTAGCGGGAAAGTCAGTATGACCCATGATGGCGTTGGTGCCGTCGAGTCGGTGCTGCAAATCCTTGGAGGGACCTGCAATATTACTCGGCACAGCAATCACACCGAGCACTGTGCGCGGCAGGTTCTTATCCTCGTTCAGTCGGCGCAAGGCCTCGATAAAGAGGTCGATGCCCTTGTTCTTGAATTCATAACGTCCGCTGTTGAGCACCATCAGGCAGTTGGGGTCAAGAGTCTCGCCACAAAGCGTGCTGGCAATCTTCAGAATCTGTGCTCTGACGGCCTTACGCTTCTCTTCGAAAGCGGCCTCGTCTTGCCTAAAAGTATGGTCAATACCGTTCTTGGTCACCACATCAGGCTTGCGATAGAGAAACTGCTCACACTCCTGCGCCGTGATGTCGCTCACCGTCGTGAAAGCATCGGCATTCTTGGCAGCCTTTTGCTCCATTGACTGTTGCGAGACCACGTTGAACTGCATGGCCATCACCGAAGGCAGGTAGGTCTTCAGGTTGTCGTAAAGCGGCAGCCCATTGCCTGAAATGGCGCGTCCCAAATAGGTGGCGTGAGTAGTGAACGTTGTAGCAACCTGAGGGCAATGCTCCTTCAGATACAACACGCCCGAGCCTGTCATCCACTCGTGGAAATGCGCCACGATGTGGCTGGTTTGCTGCAAATAGAAGTTGCAGAAGCTCTCAATCACCTGACCAGCAGCATAGCCGAACAAAACGGGTTCGATATAGTCCCACTGACCACGGATGCTGTCTAATTCATATTTTTCCCAAAGATGCGTGAGAATATCGTTTTTTGACTGGTAAAGCGTGGTGTAGTCGATTAAGATGGCGATGGGGCTACTTTCGATCTTCCAGCGACCGATGCGGAACTTCATGCCTTGAGTCAAAGCCCTTTCGCGCCATTCGGGGAAGAGGTCGTTGTCCTCGACAAAATACAAAGTCTCGTGAGATTCCTTCACCACATCAGGGCCAACCGTAATATAGTGGTCGCCAAGCAGTTGACGCATCACATTCGACTTTGTGGAGAGCACTGTATAGATGCCGCCCACCATGTTGCACACTTCCCAACTGGTTTCAAAAAGGTATTCTGGGGTTTTCATTTAAAATTCAAAATTTAAGATTTAAAGATTCAAAAATCATTCAGCTTTCACCTTCCGCTTGGACAATTTCGTCACCCTGTCCGTAAAGTCGGTGAGGACATTCATGTAGTTGATATAGGCATCGTATGGCGAAGCGTAATGATTGAAATACTTATGCACCACGCCGTCGGAGAGCCACTTCGTGCACATGTAATAGAAATGGTCAGAGGTTTGGAGCATGGTCCAGTCCTGCTGCAACTCCTCGTCCTTGATACGGTGTACCTTAGCATTCAAGTCGTACAAAGCGTGGTAGGCATCATCCTGCAAGGGGTTGCCTAACCAAGCCGTGAGGTCGCGCTCTTCGTCACTCCATGAAAGCACATTGGGCACATGGACGGCACTCACCGGTTGCAAAGCCTTGGCCAACTCTTGCGGCGTGGCAAACTTGAACTTGCTGCCCTTCAGGATGGCCTCAGGCAAAGCCTCCATGAAGTTGAAGATGCCCGTCTCCGCCGACTGGTGCTCACCGAAGGTCTCGTAGTCCATAAAAATGTTGACCACCTCTTCCTCCTCAGGCAAAGCATTCAGCCAATTGACAAAGTCTTCGGCGCGGAAACCGTCCTGCACGAAGCGGAAAGCAATCTCATCGCTGAACTTGAAGTTGCGCAGCAACACTTTCAGTTTAGGATTGATGGCGTTGGCGTACATGTAATTGGGACTCTTCCAACCCAAAATATGCTTGGCACCTTCCGTGAGCATGAGGTTGTAGCCCATGTCGGCCACTGCAGCACCGATTTCGTCACTATATATTAATTCGGTGTTGCGGAAAGTCTTCGGCGTAACGCCAAAAACTTCCTTCATCTTGTGCTTGTGAGCCGTCACCTGACGTTTGAACTCGTCGGGATTCGACAACGAAGCCAACGAGTGGGCATAGGTCTCTGAAAGCACCTCCACCTTGCCAGTGGCTACTAATTTCTGGAAACTTTCCAACACCTCAGGTGCAAATTGCTCCATTTGCTCAATGACCACACCCGAGAACGAGAACGCGAATTTGACCTTGTCGCCAAATTTCTCGATTTGTTTCATCAACAATTCGTTCATGGGCAGATAGCACTTCTCCGCCACGCGCCGCATAATCATGCGGTTGCTGTAGTCGTCATAGTAATAATGTTTCTTGCCGATTTCGAAGAAACGATACGTGCGGAGCCTATAAGGCTGATGCACTTGGAAATAGAAACAGATTGATTTGCTCATATTGTATGTTTTTTATTATTTGCTGATTAAACCACCGATTCATACACCGCCTTGATTTTCTTGGCAGCGGCTTCCCATTTGAGGCTGTCCACCTCGTCCTTGCCTTCATCCTTGAAGCAGTCAGCCAGAGGCTTGTAATGACAGAGGCCATAAATGGCATCAGCCAGTCCGTTGATGTCCCAGAAGTCAACCTTCAATGCGTGCTTCACCACCTCCGAAACGCCGGACTGCTTGCTGATGACCACCGGCACGTTGAGGCGCATGGCTTCCAATGGCACGATGCCGAACGGCTCGGAGATAGAAGGCATAACAAATACGTCAGTCATGGCGAACATCTGGTCGACGGCCTCGCCTTTCAGGAAGCCTGTAAAGTGGAAGTGGCTTCCCATACCAAGTTGCGCCACACGACGGATCATCTTCTCCAACATATCACCTGTGCCCGCCATCACGAAATGGATGCTCGGATCGACTTGGTGAATCTTGTATGCCGCCTCAATGAAGTATTCGGGACCCTTTTGGTAAGTGATTCTTCCAAGGAAAGTCACCACCTTGGCATCCAAGCCACTGCGTTCGTATTCCGACTTGGGCTTGTCGTTAGGTTCCACGGCGTTATGTACAGTCACAACCTTGGCGGGGTCGATGCCATATTTATTTATAACAATGTTGCGAGTCAAATTACTCACCGTGATGACACGGTCGGCGGCTTCCATGCCCCTACGCTCGATAGCATACACATCCGTGTTGATATTCTCGCCCGAGCGGTCAAACTCGGTGGCGTGCATGTGTACCACAAGCGGCTTGCCTGTGGTCTCCTTCGCTGCAATGCCAGCAGTATAGGTCAGCCAGTCGTGGGCGTGGATGACATCGAAGTCGTATTTTGTGGCTAACGAAGAGCCAATCAAAGCGTAGCGTGCCACCTCCTCCATCAGATTCATGCCGTATTTGCCCGAAAACTGGTAGTTGCGCGCAAACACTGAACCTGTGCGGCTGAAGTTCTCCACCACGTGGCGGTCGCTTTCCAACACGTTGGCAAAATCCTCAGGACCAACATACGGAATAATGTTAGAGCCAATCTCCATATATTGCACGCGCTCCCAATAGCTGCGGTCTTTTGCATGGTCAATGTCAATGGTCACATCGCTGGCGTTGAGCAAACGCACGTTGGTTTCGTCCTCATCGCCGTAGGCACGTGGCACCACGAAAAGCACGTCCACATCGTTCTTGGCCAGGCCTTTGGTCATACCGAAGCAAGCCGTTCCAAGGCCACCGGTAATATGGGGCGGAAACTCCCACCCAAACATCAAGACTCTCATTTTGAGCCTCCTTTCTTATTTAGTTCATCAATCAGATAATGCAGGTAAAGCAAGGCACCCACGCTCGTCGACTGCGAGATGCAACCACGTGCCTCAAAGGGTGGATTGCCATCGTAAATCTCTGAAACCGTGCCGATTCCGTTATCCTTGATAGCATTCTCAAAGTCCTTGTACAAATCTTCAAGATAAGGCAACGAGGTCTTCCCGAACAATTTCACTGATAAATCAGCGTAAAACATTATTAACCAAGGAAATGCCGTACCATTATGGTAGGCGCGTTCGCGCTCGCTATGGTTACCGATACTGATGCCCTTATAGCCTTCATCGTTGGGCGAAAGCGAACGTATACCTCTGGTAGTCAACAACTCAGAGTGGGCAATATCGAAAGCGCGTTTCTGCATGGTTTCCGTCATCGGTGTATAGGGCAAAGCCGCCGCAATCATCATGTTGGGACGCACCTGCTCATTCTTCTCGTTGCTGTTCACATAGTCATAAAAGCCGTTGGTCGCCTTATTAATAAAGGTGTCGGCAAACGAGGCTTTCACCTTGTCGGCCAAAGTCTGCCATTTCTTCAGCAACGAACTCTTTGGATCGGCCACTTTCAGCAGCTCAACACCATAGCACAAGGCATTATACCACAACGCATTGACCTCAATGGCCAAGCCTGTGCGCGGTGTCCATGGTTTGCCTTGGGCGAAGACGTTCATCCAAGTGAGAGCCAAGTCGCGGTTGCCGGCATAGAGCAAGCCGCTGTCCAAGGTATGCACATTAAAGTCCGTCCCTGCGATGAAGCTCTCCAAAATGGTCGTCATGGGCTTCTTGTATTTCTTCCAAATGTCCTTCTTGTCTTTGCCCAACATCTTTTCGTAAAGTTGCAACACATAGAAGAACCACAAAGGCGAGTCTACCGCCGTGAAATACAAGCTCTTCTGATAGTAACGGTGCGGGAAGAACGGCCCTTGCATCCGCTCAATCAGGTAATCCAAAGCATCCTTGAAAGTCTTCTCGTCGCCTTGCGCCAAAGCAATGCCAGGCAAGGCAAGGAAAGTATCACGGCTACACGAGCCGAACCATGGGAAGCCTGCCCAGAGGCGTGTGCCTTTTTCGTCGTGAATGATGAATTGGTCAGCAGCCTTCACGAGGCACTCCTCATAACTATGCTGTGGCAACAATCTCTTCACCTCGGCTTCACATTGCCGTTTGATGGCCGCAGGATTCTGTTCCTCCAAACTGACCGAAAGAATCACCGTGTCGCCTTGCTTCATCTGCAACTCGAAGAAACCAGGAACGAACTGATCCTCAGCGGCATCGTAACCACGCTCCTGCTCACGGATATAGAACATGTTGTAGTACCAATGCGGCACATGCGTATATTCCGCCGCACGCGAGAACTGCAAATAGAGCCTCGAATAGTCCTTGTAAAGTTGCCACGACGCGCCGTTTTTCACCAATTCCACTTTGCGGCTGGCCTCATGGTTCTCGTGCGTCAGCATGTGGACGTTGCGGAAGGCCAAGAAAGGCAGCACTCGCAAGGTAATCGGCACCGCCGATTCACGCAAAGTGTAACGAACAAATAGCCGCGCCTCTGTGGAGGAGAAAATCAGCTCCTTGTCCAACACCACATTGCCGATGCGGTAGGTCAGCTTTGGCATGGGGTCGGCGGTGAAATCGCGGAGGTATTTATGACCGCGCGGGGCGAAAACACCGTTGGGGTACATGTGTACGCCAAGGTGAAATTCCTCCTTGTTTTCGATGATGGTCTCGTCAAGGCTCGACAGCAGCACATGGTTGTTGTTGTCGAGTTGTGGCTGGGGTACCACCAAGAGACCGTGATATTTTCGAGTGTTACAACCAATCACCGTGGTGGCGAGAAATGCGCCTAAAGCATTGGAACGCAACACTTCACGGTTGAGCGTAAACTCCAGATTGACCAGTTTTTGCTTATCCCAGGAAATGTAACTCATAGTATATTTTATGCTTGATATTCTTATGGAAAATTGCTACAAAAATAATGTTTTTTTCCACACGAAAGAAAAAACAACATTTTTTATCTTTGCAGCGGAAAAAGAATCCTCAAAATTCATCAATATGACTAAAAAACTTATCAACATGATTGCTTTAAGCGTAATCACCTTGGCTTCGTGCACCTCGAAGAGCGAGCCAAAAACCGAGACTGAAAGTCCGAATCCTTTCCTGACCGAATACACGACACCTTTCCAAGTGCCGCCGTTCGACCAAATCAAAAACGAGCACTATCTGCCTGCTTTTGAGGCGGGAATCGCTGAGCAGCAAGCCGAGGTTGACGCGATTGTCAACAATGCCGAGACCCCGACTTTCCAAAACACCATCCTGCCTTTCGACAAGTCGGGCGAGATCTTGGACCGCGTCAGCAATGTGTTTTTCAACCTCAACGAATGCCTCACCAACGACGAAATGGTGGCCATCGCCGAAGAGGTGCTGCCCATGCTCTCGAAACACAGCGATGCCATTATGATGAACCCGAAACTCTTCGAGCGCATCGACTACGTCTACCAGCACCGCAACGAAATGGGTCTCGACGACCAGCAAATCCGCGTGGTGGAAAAATACCATCAGGACTTTGTGCGCAGTGGTGCCGCTCTGCCCGCCGACAAACAAGAGGAACTGAGTAAAATCAACGAGCAACTCTCGACTTTGAGCCTGCAATTCGGCAACAACCTCCTGAAGGAGAACGCCAATTACAAGCTTGTCATCGAGAACGAAGCCGACCTTGCCGGATTGCCGCAGACCAGCATCGATGCCGCCGCCGAGCAAGCCAAGGCCGATGGCATGGAAGGCAAGTGGGTGTTCACGCTCTCGAAGCCCAGCCTTATTCCTTTCTTGCAATTCGCCGACAACTACAAGTTGCGCAAGGAAATGTACGATGCCTATTACAATCGCGGCGACAACAACAACGAGTACGACAACAAGGCTCTTATCAAGCAAATGCTGGAATTGAGACTAAAGAAGGCACAACTCTTTGGTTATGAAAACTATGCCGACTATGTTTTGGCCGTCAACATGGCAAAAGACTCCAAGACCGTTGACAAATTCCTTATCGACATTTTCAATCCTGCGCAACAACTTGCCAAGAAGGAACTATCCGAAATGCAAACCATCGCCGACAAGGAAGGTGCAGGCATCAAACTCGAAGGTTCTGACTGGTGGTATTACGCCGAAAAACTCCGCAAAGCCAAATACGACTTCGACGAAAACTACATTAAACCCTACTTAACCGTGGACAATGTCCGCAATGGCATGTTTATGGCTGCCAACAAGTTGTATGGCATCACCTTCACGCAAAACACCAACTTGCCCATCTATTATCCAGGCGTTGAGACCTACGAGGTAAAGGAAGCTAACGGTGATTTCCTCGGCATCCTTTACATGGACTACTATCCGCGTGAGTCGAAGAGTGGTGGTGCATGGTGCACCAGCTTCCGCGAGAGCGGCCACGACATCAACGGCAAGAAGATCTATCCTGTTGTTTCCTTGGTGATGAACTTCACCCCCGCTTCGGGCGACACCCCTGCCCTGCTCACTTGGGACGAGACCGAGACCATGTGGCACGAGTTTGGTCACAGCCTGCACGCCTTCTTCAGCGACGGCCTCTACGACCGCACCTGCGGCAACGTGCCCCACGACTATGTGGAGATGCCTTCGCAAATCATGGAGAACTGGGTCGCCGAGCCTGAAGTCATCCGCATGTACGCCAAGCATTATAAGACCGGCGAAGTCATGCCCGATAGCCTCATCAACAAGATTGAAAACAGCGCCCTCTTCAACCAAGGCTTTATGACCACCGAGCTCATCGCTGCCTCCATCCTCGACATGAAGTTCCATGAAATCACTTCTATTGAAGAAATCCAGAATATGGACGTGGACGCTTTCGAAAAGCAACAGATGGATGCCATTGGTCTGATGCCAGAGATACTGCCCCGCTATCGCAGCACCAACTTCGCCCATATCTTCAACGGCGGTTACAGTGCTGGTTATTACGCTTACACCTGGGCCGAGGTGTTAGACAAGGATGCCTTCAACTACTTCAAATCCTCGGGCAACCTCTTCAATCCCGAGTTAGCCGCCTCGTTCCGCAAAAACTGCTTACAGGAGTGCGGCAACGATGAGGGTATGGTGCAATACCGCAAGTTTCGTGGCCAAGACCCTGACTATGAGCCTTATCTGAAAGCACGTGGTCTGAAGTAATACCCAATCGAACCGACAAAAAAATCCCGACGAGCCATTGCCCATCGGGATTTTCATTTTTGCATCAACCCGTTAACTAAACAACTTCTTGTTGTTCTCAACAAGTTGCTCCAAACGTTCGATTTCTTTGTTGCTCAAACGAATCTCAGGAAGGAAACGTTCAAAATTGCTCAAACCATGCATATCTGAGCCCACATAATCGTACATACCTTCCTTCAACAGATAATGCGACTTCACCATGGCAGGCTTTCCGTATGCACCAGCTAAAGAAAGCAAATTCAACTGAAATTTGTAACGTTTGTCCCTCCATCTGAAATAATTGTCCTTCACCGCATATTCATATCGCTCGGGATGCGCTATAACAGGCTGCATTTCCTCACACATGATATCATAAAGCATATCCGTGATGCCTGGTTCATACATCAAATAGGAAGTCTCGCAAAGCACTTCATCCTTATTGTTCAAAGTCAAGAAACCTTCCTTGTAACGATCCATAAAACAGGCATCCAGCATATATTCGCCACCCAAACGAAGCTCAATTTTACTCACCTTGGCCACTTCCGCCTTAAAGACTTCAAACTTGGCCATGATGTTCGCACGATTGTTGTCCGCATAATCTTTCATGAAGTGCGGAGTAAGAATCATTTTCTGAATTCCATGCTCCTCCAACTTCTTCAAGGCATGAAGCGACTTCTCGGTGGTGGAAAACCCATCGTCGACCCCAGGCAGCAGATGACAATGCACATCACACGCGCCCCGAAATATGTCCTCTGATAAACTATGTCGAAAACCAAACATGAGTTAATCCTTATTCTTTACCGTCGTCATGTGCGTTAGCCACACTTTGGTGACTCGAATGATGATGGTGGTGGTGATGATGCTTGCGGAAAATACGCTGATACCATTTCCTCTTTTTCTTCTTTCCATCCTCTTCGTTGCCGTATCCGTAGCCATAACCATAGCCGTAACCATAACCATAACCATAACCATAACCATAACCGTAACCGTAACCGTAACCGTAGTATCCATATCCACGTGATTTCCTATTGACGGAGTTAAGCACAACACAAAGATTCGGGAAATGTCCATCTTTATAGAACTTATCTACATCGAAGAGCAAACGTTTGTCGGTCTTACCAGCTCTCAACACCATGATGGTGGTATCGGCAACACGTTTCACGATATCAGAGTCGGCCACCATACCTACAGGAACATTATCAAGGAAAATATACTCGTAACGTTTACGAAGCTCCGCAACCAAATCATCCAAACGTGTATTCATCAGCAACTCAGCGGGATTAGGCGGCACCGGGCCGGAGAAAATCACATCAAGGTTGGGCGTGTTCGTGTCAGAATGAATAATATCATCTATATTATCTGTCTTTCCTGAAAGATAATTCGAAACGCCAGCTCTTGTATTGACACCAAACACTTTGAACAACGTACCTTTACGAATATCCAAGTCCACGATGACCACTTTACGAGAAGCCAACGCAAAACTGGTAGCCAAATTGGTCGAAACAAAAGTCTTTCCCGAAGACACCATAAACGACGTGAACATGATGACATGGGCACCATCTCTTCTATCCTTCATATACTCCAAGCTGGAACGAATCAGACGGAACGACTCAGAAAGTGAGTCTCGACCATTTTCACGTACCACAACAGCATGTCCCTGGACATCCTTCTTATAAGGAATATCGCCCAAAAACGGCACATTGGATGATTTTTGGACATCAACTCTGTCATGAATTGTTGTATCCATCATATTGCGAAGTACCATCACAACAATTGGAATAGCCAAACCAATTAAGATACCCATTAATGTCATCCTACCTTCATTTGGAGCAATCGGCGAATTATTAGGCGAAGCATAATCAATAACCTTGGCTGTGGCTTCTAATTGAGGGCTAGTCATCAGCATTTCCTCTCGTTTTGTAAGCAATTGAAGATACAACTTCTCCTTAATTCCTTGCATCCTTTCCACCGTATTAAGCTCCAACTGGGCAACAGGAACAGAATGAATCTGCGAATTGGCCACATTTTTTTCACGATTTGCTTTAGCAATACGTTCCTCCAAGGCAACCAAATTGCCTTCCAGCAGAGAAATAATACTCGAACGTAGAGTAATCTGTCGATCTTTCAGATTCTGAGCAACAGGATTATTCTCTGTTCCATCCGCTTTATATTTCTCAATTTTCAAAAGGTTATCATTATATTGCTTAATTGCCGCAGAAGCATCAGCAGAAATCGATGTCAACCCAACAGGGATAATTTTATCGTCATTTTCTTCTACAAAACTGACTAAATAACGAATCATATCCACTTGAGCAATTAGTTTTTTCTCTTCTTCCGTAGAAGAGAGGCTAGTTCTCATATAATCCTGCCCGAATGAACGCGTATCTATGATATTATGCGTTTGCTTAAAATTGACATTTACTTGCTCATATTCCTTAATGTCCGTCATCAAATAATCGATTCGGTCATTGATAAACTTTTCAGTGTAATCAAGCACCCGCTGTTGGTCGTCAATAGATTCCTGATTATAGACATCCATTAATGTATTCAACACATCAGCTGCTCTAAACGGAGAAGTGTCTTCCAAATAAAGTCTCAAAATAGCATTTCTATCGTTGTCTCTTGAAACCCTCACCCTATAGCGGAATGAAGAAGCCACCGCAGATACAGGAGAATGGGTAACGACAATTGACAAATTGACAAAATCTTCGTAACGCCATGTTGGAACAACCACTATCTTACCACAAGGTACAGTCACTGTATCATTCAACAACACACGCATAGAAGGAATATTAGAACCCAAATCATCAAGAAGCGCATATTTTTCATCTAAAGGAGTTATACTAAATGAGGCATAAGATTGTTCGTCCAAGTCAAGAAACTTAACTTCCACAGGAGAAGATTTATACAGATTCATGTTCCTTTTTGCTATCTTTGTCTTGTATGCATAGTCAGTATTCAAATTTAGAGCCCTCACCATGTTCTCCATATTGCGCCGAGACCTTAGCACCATCATCTCATTATTAACAGTACTAATCACCAAACCAGCTCCTGTAATTGTATTGATAGGGGCAGATCCACGGAATGACTCCGATCCTCCACTTGCAGAAGTCTTGATCAGCATAGAAGCACTACTTGAATAAATCCGCTCTTGCTTTTGAACCTTATAATAGGCGATAACACCTCCTATCAGAGCAAAGATAATGAACCAATGCAGGTTCCTAAGGATCAAATAAACCACATCCTTAAACTTAAAACCGCTATTGGTATCTTCATCAAAAAACGTATTTACATCGTTGATGTTTTTATTTGTATTTGTATTAGATTCCATTTTTACTCTAAAATTAAAATAATATTATTAACAGAACAAAATAATCGCAATCAGTTGTTTCCTATATTTCGGAAAGACATCCATAGCCCCACTGCCGTAAGGACAGATGACACCGCCGACAACAAAAGGCTCCAATTGGAATAAGCTTCCGTAACATATCGGCGAGCATTGATTTCTGTAAAGATAATGTCATTTTGCTGCAGCAAAAAGAAATCATCGTCAAAAATAGCAGTCGAACGAGGATCCAAATAATGGACAACTCGTCTTCCGTTCACCTCACGCATCACCCCAATTCGATCGCGACGAGTGTACAAATCCAATCCACCCGCCATAGCCAAAGCTTCAAGGAAAGTGCATCTTTCGTTTGAAATGTTAATCACCCTTCCTCCTGTACTACTTAAGAAAAACACTCTAAAATTCATAAACCGTACCACTACCAAAGGATCGTTAACATATCCTTCATTTTGAAGACGTGTACGGATAGCATCCTGCAATTGCAAACGTGTAAGACCTTCAACATGAAGCTCGCCTAAAATCGGAAATTCTATATTACCATTTACATCCACAAGATAGCCATAAGTATTGGTATTAACCCCTCCCATAATATTAAACGGTCTCACCAATTCGTCTTCATCACCTCCATTACTGTAAACACGAATTCTTAATTCATCATACGGGCAAACCGTAGCCTCCAAAGTCTCATTCAAAGGGATTCCTTCCTTTGGCATATCTTGTAAATACCTGACACTCTTGGATGTGACGCATGAACTTGTCATTATTGCCATCAAAATAACCGAAACGAACAATACTATTTTCCTTTTATTCATAATAGATAATTTTTGACTTGAAATAAGGTTTGCAAAAATACATAATTTTTCTGAGATAGAGTACAAAGTCCATAACAAAAAACACTTCGCAAATTCAACATGTTCTTTTATACGTTAGTATTGTTTTTTACCATTCGTTTTTTCACCACATTCTTAGTACTTTGTATAGCCAATTCAGCAACCCATGAAATGGGATTACTCGTCCATCTCTGTGGGTGTGTGGTCATCATAAGTTGCAGTGGAAAGTCTTCTTTCAAAACTGCATCAACAATATCATCTGTTTTATGATATTTCCAACCTTTTGACGACCAAACATCTTGATACACAGGTATCTTATCTCTAACACTAACCGAAAATCCATCCCACCGTCTTCCTGTGTCAGTTAAATAGAAAAATTTTGAGAAATCCATATCAAAATAAGGTTCTCCTATTATTCCATAATCATGATAATCAAATTCTTTCCACAAATCTCTACCATCAAACTTACTGCGAGGTGATCCATGCATACAGATGGTCTTCACAGGATAAAACTGGCGGAGATACTCCAGCCACTTCTCAAAATGGACGATTGCTTCTTTCGGCTGTCCTTCACAAACACTCATATCCTCATAATGGTAGCCAATCTCATGACCCATCGCCGCTACAGCTTTTATTACTTCGGGTTTGTTGCTCTGTTTGACAAATCTGAAATAATAAGTAGCTCTTATTCCCATTGACTGTTCAACCTTTGCTATCGAAAGCGAGTTCTCGGCTTTTAAGTCAACATCATGCCGAAGTATCACCATCTTCTTATCGCTTTCAATGCAATTCTTGTGATTGCAGTATTCTTCAAAAGTCAGAAAATGATAGCCTCCGTTTATCAAGGTCGCCAATAATTGGGAATACTTTTTTTGTGTAAAATCCAACATCATTTGAACCTCCACTGGTAATCAGGATCAGTTTTCACAACCTTTCTACTCTCAGGATAGTTTTCCACGAACCATGTAAGGAACTGCGTATAATCGATCTTCTCAGAAAGCATTTTCTGGCGACGAACCTGCCATTCCTCCTTCAGATTGGGCATAGCAAGAAGTTCCTCTATCTTCTCAAACATCTTCTCCGCATCATCCGGGCGGAAGCCGTATGTCAATCCATACTTATGTTCTTCTTCCTCAAGATAATGGATTCTTCCCACAAATGTATTACAACGAATGGCTGGCGTCCCCAATACGGCCGCCTCAGAAGTCATGGTTTGGCTATCTCCCACCAACATAGTGGCATAATACATCAAAGAATGCGCTTTTTCAGGCGATACTTTCAGTTGATAGGGTTTGAATTCATCATCAATATCTCTTTCCGTGGTAATAAACACCTTTCCTTTATTCTCCAAATAATGGACCAACCGCCTTTTATTCTCGATGGTCAGTCCGACAACGCCCACGTCATGATGAGCCTTGAATGCATTAAAGCGAAGAATGAAATAAGAATCTCCCATTTTGACACCTACATCCTGCAATACACTTGAATCAGGTCGGAAGCGATTGGGATGAAGATAGGCCAGCTCATGATAGGCGTTGACATAAATCGTTTTCTTGGATTTCCGAGGGGTGCCGACAGGACTCAAAATCGTGTCGGCAAAAGGATGGCCAAATTGGGTGAATAAAGGTTCCACTTCATCATCGTCATCATCCAGAATGATGCTTTTCATTTTACTCAACTTGCTAACATGAGGAATATTTATCGATGAACCCAAACCAATATCAAAATGATGCTCATGAACAATCTTCAACAAACGCTTGTCATAGACCAGTTGGTCCATGCCCTTCTTCATGATGTTGTCGTCTTTCTTGCCAATATTTATATAAGGTATAGCGTACAAATCCAACAGCTTCATAGCCGAAGGAATTTCTTTCACTACCACCAGCGCCTCGTTTCCATGCTCAACAAGCATCGAATACACATTGCGAAACAGATGCACATGCGCAGGATGATTGATGTCAATCAATATTTTCATGCTTTCTTTAAAACGCTTACGGCCAACTTGCCAATGCCAAATAACAAACGGTTACATACACAAACATACCGGCCAAATTCCACCAATTCGCCTCCGAATTTCAACTTGAAATCACGTACGCCATAACCACCATCATCTGGTTTACCCGCTCCCATGAAATCAAATCGAGATATTCCATGTCTTGCTGCATAGCTAATACCTGCATAATTGACCATCACTGAAGGAGACAATGCCTTATAATTGGAATCATCTCCGCAGGCCAACCATGCATAAACAGTCCGATTGTCCAATACCACGCACACCATGCCACCGAGCAATTGTCCTTCTGCGTTTTTGGCCATGAAAAACCGTGATGATGGAGTTTTGCTTAATTTTTCAAAAAACTCAAATGGAAACAGTGGGGTTTTAACCTTTGTGGTATATAAATCCTCAAGCATTGAATACAAACGTGTCAAATCATCTGCACTTGGATTTTCGTCCATCAGGACACCATTCTCCAATGCTTTCTTTATATTACGTCTTCTATTCCTATCCAATTTGCTATTAACCAGATCCATAGAAGACGTATCCACTTGAACATCGTAATGGGGTTCGTAGGCAAATCCTGACTGTTCGAAAACCGAACGCCAACGACTATAGTCGTTGAAATTTCGGGTTTCGATGAATATCGCTTTTTTATGAAGTCTTTTTTTCAAACCCGACAACAATAGACCAAGTTCTTCATCGGAAATATCATCCGACAGAAGCGGCCCTCCAATAACAATCGCCCTCCGAGAAAAGTATTGCTTTATCTTTCCACCATCTTTTTGAATATAACCTACCACAACACCCTTCAAAATGCCTTCATCCTTGACACCAAGCGCAAAAGCCTCCACGAACGAAAGGCTGCTGAAAAAACGATAAGCTTCAGGAGTTTGAAACCAAGTGGCCATGGGAGAAGACTTCACCAAGCCATCCCATGAGCCCATATCTATTTCTTCTACTTCTACTACTTTATGCATATTCTTTTATATATATCCATCAATCTCTCTGCCACCAACCGATTATCCAATCCATCGGCGATAATTTTGTCATGTCCATTGGTTTTTCCATCAAAAGCCATGGCCTTCTTCAACAACTCGGCTATTTCCTGCGGGTTTCTTGTTTCAGCCACAAAACAGCCATCAATTCCCGCAATCCGTTCCTTAACATCACCTACATCCACACTCACAATAGGACATCCACAGGCCATGGATTCTTTAATTACTTGCGGTGATCCTTCAGAAACAGAAGTCATGATAATGGCATCTACAGCACACATCAAAAGAGTCACTTCATCACGTGTATAGCCTTTCAACTCCAACAGTTCCACATTCTCGTCCTCACACAATGCCAAGGCCTTTTTAGCCAAAGATGCATTCTTAACCGCATTGTCGAAAGCGCCAGCAAAAAGGACATAGTGCTTATTAGCTTCCAAATTCATTTTTTTTCTGGCTTTGTCTTTATCAGTTAACTGCAATTCGGAGAGGTCAATGCCACAAGGCAAAAGTGAATATCTTTCCTTGGGTTTCGCAATGGACAATGTTTTCTTCGATACAAAAATATTCCATTTTGACAGAAATATAGTCATCTTTGAAAACCGCAAAACCTTTTTATCGTTGATATCTGAGCCATGGTAAGTTGACACAACCGGAATTCTACGCTGCAAATTGGCCAACAAGCCCGACAATCCGTAATGTGCATGGATGACATCCGGGCGAAACTCCTTTATTTTCCGCTTCAAACTCGACAGGTTTCTCAAATAGCCCTTAATTCCTTTGCCTTGCAGCCCAAAGAAATCAATATCACAGCCTTGCCTTTTGAGTGCTTCGGCCTGTTCCACAATGAACGGTGCAAAACTTCGTTTATTGAATGATGCGATTACAAGAATTCTCATACGGAAAAACCTCGACCGACCAGTTTAACATATGCCCAAGCAATATTGGCGACACTAATTCCCACTAGCCAAATCACATACCATCGCTTATGTTTGTTAGTCAGCTGACTGACTCCGTATGCAGCAAACATATACTCCAAAGGCACAACAGGAAGATGGAATCTCTCAGAGTGGGCAAAATTACTAAAAACCAATACCACCAAATAACCCATCATTACTGCAATGGGCAAAACATGTTTTCGCCAATCTCCCCTGACCAAGAGCAGGAACATGGCAAGGATAGTGAGTCCCGACATTATATTCTTAATGAAATTGGCTCCATTCATCATCATCTGATTCTCTTGTCCTGGTGTTGTCACCATAGAAGAAAAAGGTATGGTAAAAATCAAAGGAGCAAAAACAGAAGCCGAAGCATATTTAGCAAAACTATTGGTTTCTGCACGCCATCCATAACCTACGCTCTGGTTCACATGTCGGCCTTCCCAAAGCTCCTGTGTTTCCTGAATTATTTCCACACCCACTGTCATCATCATCCATACTCCAAAAATTAATGAAAGTATGATTTTTTTCCATACTTCCAGTTGCCGCCCCGAGGTTAAAATAAGTGCCGCAACCAAAGCGGCCACCAATACCGCACCCAGTGCCGTCCTGAAAGTAAACATAAGCAAAACTATTAAAGCGGGAAAAGCCAAACCACTGATTGTGATTTTCTTAGAGCGCAAAGCAAAGTCAGCCCGTTCCACAAACAGGATGGTCAGGAAAGTCATCTCCGTTTCTTTCAAAGTCAAGCCACAATAGTACCACAAATTCGGAATTAACATGCAAAAAATACCGGCTATGCGACCCGTAGCCTCTCCAAAATTCCTCTTGGCCAAATTGTATATCAAGACACAAGAAAAAGCATCCACAACACATTTTACAGTTCTATAAGACAAAGGATGGGTGCCAAGAATAAAATTTTCAAAAGCTAACCACCAACAATAGCCTGAATCAGAAAATGAAATGTTATACGCCCTTAATAACTCTGCAAACCGAGAAGGGCCTACATCCTTAAGTAACAAACCTACTTCCTCATATAAAAGTTCATCTCCAGGATAATACATGTGAGGAAGACCCGTCATTTTAATATAATAGAAATAAATAAAAATCACATACACAATACGAATAATCAGTGCTGTCTTAAATAGTTTTTTTGTAAATGTCGCTGGCTTGATTCTTTGCCAACTCATAGTTAATTTGTTGGAATAATTAAAGAACACAATCACAGGTACAAGACCAAACAGCATGAATTGAAATGGCAGTACATAACTCATGAATAAAGCACTAACCAATGCCAAAGTAACCAAATAACAAATTATGGCTCTTCTCGAAAAATAACTTGGAAAGTAAGTCAACATATTCTTTTTTTTCAATGAATCGATTGATACAATTCAATAATTCTATCACTTATGATATACCAATGATAAACCTTTGCCGCTTCTGATGAAATATCAGACATCGATTGCCATAATGAAATATCAGACATCAATTTCTGGATGCTATCAGCAAAAGTTTCAACATCTCCATAATCAGACAGCAAGCCATTCCTTCCATTTTCAACAACCCAAGGAATTCCTCCAACTTGAGTTGCCACAACAGGCAAGCCTGTTGCCATAGCCTCAGCAAAGACGATACCCTGGCTTTCTTCCTCACTGTGCAAAACGAACAAATGGGCTTTTTCGTATAATTGTTTCAATGCTTTGTCAGTTAAATCCGAATATAATGATATTTGTTTCTTATACTTCGATTGGGCAATAGCATTTTGAAACCGTTCCAAATAAAGCTTATCAGCTATCGTACCAGCAATCACAAGCTGTGCATCCATTCCCTTATCCACTGCCAATTCAAAAGCTTTCAATGTGAACAGATGACCTTTCCGTTCACCAACCGCGCCAACCGACAAAATCATCTGTGAATCCTTCGAGCACTTCAATGAAAAGAAAGCCTCGTCAATCCCTTGAGGAATCACATGCATTACAGGTTTTCTCCGAATAGGATATTGGTTCACGCGACTTTTTACATATTCCGTGTCAACTATGGCCACTGGCAAATGCGACAGAAAACGCTTTTCCACCCATCCTTGATACAAATACTGAAATATTTTTTTTACTGAAATGCTTTTTTTTAGCGCATTAAGCTTCTCAATCCGAACCAATCCATGTACCGTAACAATAACGTGTAATTTCATTCTTATAAGTTCACGGTACATCAACCACGCAAACAAGTTTGTCCCATGAATATGACAAACTTCCGGGTGCAAAGCCAGCACTTCCTCGGCCATCACAACGGCTTGTCGTCCGGCAGCAAATTGCCTTCTACCCTGATTACAAAACCTATGGACAATAATACCTTCTATGTTTTCAACAATATGACTGCCGCCAATACGAGGAATATCAAAAACATGAACCTCATGCATTGCACTCTGCGCCTTTGCCAAGCCATAGACAGAAGCTTCCACACCGCCTTGAATATGGCCTGAGAGCAAAGGGAAGGGGCCAATCTGAACAATACAAGCCATGGACTGTTTCAATTTATTTCAAAACTCTATACAAACATTGTTTTCCCCAAGAGCACAATTGCCTAATCCTGTATTCTGACCTGAGAGAAAACAATGAACGTTTATATTGTTTTCTCATCTTATCAGATTGCTTTCCCCAATCCACTTTTGCCAACTCTTCTTTTGCTGCATCATGATAGTCCTCTGAAAGATAATATGGTAACAACCCATACGTACGAAGGTTGTCGATCAATTGTTTGCAATCCTGATTGGTTTTCTCATATTCCGATAGAAAATCCAAGTTCCAAAGCATGTGATGTTGTGGATTGTGTAGTTTTCCGACTCCCCTATTAGCCACATCCACATCTTGGTTGTAATACGACAAAGGCTCGTTCAGAAAGACCATTTTGTACTTTAACGCAACACGTACCCATAGTATGAAATCCTCGCCAAGTTTTATTCCGAGTGGGAAACCTCCCATTTCATCAAAAACCCTTCTTGGCATGCAAACCGCTCCTGTCCACAAAGGCATTGCTAATGTCTTGGCATACACTTTACAGTAGTTGATATATCCTTTCTCAAAACCCTGTTCCACACCAATGTCAGCTACTCGGGTTTTACGTTTGGTTTCATTAACAATAGTATAATTGGTGCCGTAAATCCCAGCATCAGGATACTCTTCTGTCAGTTTCGACATTTCTTCAAGAAATGTTGGTTCCCACCAATCATCAGCATCAAGAAAACAAAGATATTCCCCTTGCGAAAGTGCCACAGCATTATTACGCGCCATGCTCACCCCTGTATTTTGTTGTCGATACAGGTAACAATGTTCATGACCTTCAATGACTTTCTGTGCTGTGTCAAACGAGCCATCCATACTACCATCATCCATAATGACTAACTCATAATCGCCATAAGTTTGGGACAATACACTGCCTATAGCTTTTGACACGTATGGAACTTTATTATACAATGGTATGATGACCGAAAACTTCATTTGTGCTTTACAACTGTGTTTTTCTTCATCTTAAACTTCTCCAACTTGAACAGGCAGCGCTCCAAAAACCAAACCATCTTGTATGCCCAAGGATGTCGCTGCAAGCGTTTAATCTGTTCAATCGGAAATGCATAACACTCATAATCAGCCAAAATGGATTGGGGAAACAATTGTTCCAGCACCTGTTTCCGCTCAAGTCGATCTAATTCCTTGTTCGTTTCGCTGATGCCTGTCATATCGAACAGCGTGACATCTATGTCGACGTATTGCGGTTTTTCGCCTCCCAAGATAATAGCTTGCATGTACCATTTCCAATCCGAGACAATTTTCAGGTTTTCATCATAATAGCCGTATTTCTCAAACAAGTCGAGGCGGATGTAAGCCGGGTCATGGTTCAACGTACCTTTATACATCCCCAACATGGTTATTTCTTGTCCCGCAAAGCTTTTGTCGACCGATACATGACCATCAGGAAAACACTTTATCATATTGCCATAAAGGATGTTAGGACGACCTGCACCTTCAAGAGCTGCAAGCATTCGCTCTGTAACATCATTTGCAGCCAAACAATCGGCCGAATTAAGGATTTGTATATACTCACCCGTGGCCATTTGCAAGCCTTTGTTTATGGCATTATATATACCCTTGTCAGGCTCCGAGACCCATTTCAGATGTGCAAATTGGGACTCGAATTTTCTTATCACCTCAACACTACCATCACTCGAAGCGCCATCAATGACGATATACTCAAACTCCTTGAAAGTCTGAGAAGCCACGCTTTGCATGGTCTTTTTGAGACCAGTAGCGTTATTGCGATTGATAGTAACGATAGAAAGACGCATGTTGTTTTTTTTCTAGTCTTGGTCTTTTTCTGCGAGCACAAAATCGAAGTCCAACTCCAGCACCCGTTTCATGTGATATTCATATTCATTGGGTACCACATCCGTGTCCGAAATATAATACAATACCGACATAGGCGAGTCTTTACCTAACAGATGCAATAATAGATGTTTAGGATCTTCCGTATAAGGAACAGGCAAAGGAGAAACTTTTACAGTTCCCTTTTGTCCTTTGTCCCTTAATGCACTCAAATACTCAATCCTATCATCTACTGCTTTCCCATAGTCTCTTGCTGTCGGACTGTCGTTAATAATATTCATACACATGATAACAGTTAACAACGATATTCCGCCAACGGCAATCCATCCCGGTTTTGATGATTTATTGTCGATACCTAATACGCCACCAATTGCAATTATGGTGAGTAACAACGCGAACACAATATGCGTATAAGACCTTTGAATGCCAAAACCACCATAAAGATATACATTAGGCAAAGAAGACACAACCAAATAAATCATAAAAGCGAGGACAAATCCTATAACTATTTTGCTTTTCGCTTGACGCAAATCTACATTCATTTTTCCGCCAGCATAATAGGCCAAAACGAATACAATCAAATAATATGGTGCATAAAAAAACATAAAATAGAAAAACATCACAACAGCTTCACCAATAGCTATAATCCAGCCAAACAGGCCTTGAGGATGCACGAATTGTTCGGTATCACTCATTCGCACATAATTGCCCGGAGCAGCTACAACAACGACAAACAATATCAATATCAAAATGGCGGTCCACACTATGCGCCGAATTTGAGGCAAAGCCCAAGTCTCTTTCACTTTCCATTCTTTCGAATGCCACCAATACATTCCGCAGACAAACATCAAAAGCAAAACAACCGGCGAGAATGCCTCATTCCCTCCTCCAATAAACACTGCAATAACCAACATGATTATCCATTGCCACCATTTCAATTTCTCCATGTTCAAATACTTCAACAACAGGCAAGCCAATGGCAAATACAAATAATACGACATGGCACAAAGCCAAAAGAAAACAGGAAAATCAATATTTGTCAGAACATAAACATTATAGACAAAGCACATTCCCATAAACAACGAGAATCGTGAAACATTGAGCTTAAAGTCTTTCACTACCAACCAACAAACACACAAGCCCAATGCATAATAGAAAATGGCCCATATCTGATGAAAGCCAAAAGCATCGGTGATAATGCTGACAATTGCGTTTACAGCATATGCAACGAAACGACCCGAACGACTAAAATACATGTCTTTGATGTACTCAAAGATAGTCATTTCTCGCATTTTCCATAAAAAATGCAGGTCATCATAATGCAATTGGGAATAATATGCTAATATGCTCCAATAGATCAAAAATAAAGCATTCAGCACAACCAAACTGGCAACAATTACCTTGCCAACAAATGCATTATTCTTTGCAATATTTTTCATCTAATAAAACTAACAATTTGATTCACTTCACTTTCACTCAAATCATAATACATTGGCAACCTCACCAAACAATCTGCATAGCGATCACATTCAGGCAAAGGACGACCATCGTGCTTATTCTTATAATACTCGCTACTGTGCAAACTAAGGTAATGGAAAACGGCCAAAATATCGTTATCTTTCAATTTCTTAATTAATGCAGTCCGTTCTTGCAAATTATTGCAAACCAAATAGAACATGTGAGCATTATTGGTGGCATAGTCAGGAATATCGGGTAAACGGAATCGGCCTTCGTCTGCCAAAGGCTTCAACAATTCGTAATATTTGTTCCACAACTGCTTACGCTTGACCTGAATGTCATCCATTGCCTCAAGTTGCGCCCACAGAAAAGCTGCCACTACCTCACTCGGCAAAAATGATGAACCAATATCACACCAGCCATATTTATTCACTTCGCCACGGAAGAACTCGGCGCGGTTAGTACCTTTCTCCCAAATGATTTCGGCACGACGGATGAAACGCTCATCGTTGATGCCAAGCATGCCACCCTCACCCGAAATGATGTTTTTCGTCTCGTGGAATGAAAACGCCGAAAGATGTCCGATGGTGCCCAATGGCCTATTCCTGTAATAAGAATCAATGGCTTGGGCTGCATCTTCCACCACAAGCAGGTTGTGCTTTTCTGCAATCTCCATGATACAGTCCATGTCGCAAGCCACACCAGCGTAATGCACTGGAACAATGACTTTTGTTCGAGGTGTGATGAGACTTTCGATTAGTTCAGCATCAATATTGGGATTGCGTTTCATACTGTCAGCAAAGACGATTTTTGCCCCTTGCCGCACGAAAGCCAACGCCGATGATACGAAGGTATAACTCGGAACAATGACTTCATCACCAGGATGGATGTCGCACAAAATGGCAGCCATCTCAAGCGCATCTGTGCAACTCGTTGTGAGCAAGCATTTCTTGAAGCCATAATTCTCTTCAAAGAAACACTGGCAACGTTTGGTGAATTCACCGTTGCCGCTCAGCTTGCCGTTATAGACGGCCTGATACATATAATGGGCTTCCTTGCCCGTAAAATGAGGTTTATTGAATGGAATTTGCATAAGACTAAGAGTTTGTTTAAATTTCAATTCGATAATTTGTTAAGCATGATTTTTGCGAATGCGATTTGGATCATGGCCTCGGAGGAATCGGAATAGAACTCGTAGTCCAAGGCAATCCTTCGGAAGTTGTAGAGCCAGGCGAAAGACCTTTCGACAATCCACCTTAATGGGATGACATTGAACTTCTTCGGGCTTTCATCGGGTCGGAGCACGATTTCAAGCTTGCAGCCAAGCGTCCTTCGCACCTTCTCCTTCAGCTCGTCGCCCCTGTATCCGCCGTCGGCGATAATCTTCTTCAACCTTGGGAACTTGTAGGCGATTTTGGACAGGGCCGATTCCGCGCCCTTGCTGTCGTGAATGTTCGCCTCGTGGACGGAAACGGCCATCGGAAGGCCCAGTGTGTCAACCACGACCTGATTCTTGCGTCCCTTCACCTTCTTGTTGCCGTCTACGCCACGCTCCTTGTCGACGTGTTGGGTGGTCTTGGCACTCCTTGAGTCTATGATGCCGAGGCTTGGGCTCTCATCCCTCCCGAGCGAGACGCGAAGCTTCTCCCGCAGCGTGTCCATGATGTCCTCAAAGACACCCTCGCGCTTCCACTTCGTAAAGTAGTAGAACACAAGGTTGTAGGGCGGGAAGTCCTTGGGTGTCATCCGCCATTGGCAGCCGGTCTTGTTGATGTAGAGTATGCAGTCCACGATGTCCCTGAGAGAATATTTTCTTTTTCTTGGTGTGGGTTCCAGAATTTTTTGCAATATTTGCCACTGATTATCGGTAAGGTTAGTTGGGTATCCACTATTCATGTCTAAATGATTGGAAACCACAAAGATACGAATAAATATCCAATTAACCTACTGATTATCAATCATCTATACAACTATTTTTGTCGCCTATACAATTCTTTTTTATCCATTTTTAAACAGCTTCTAAAAATAACTTCTAGTTACAAAATATCTAAATAAATAAAACAATCCAATAAATACATGAATAGAATAAACACCCAAGAAAAACTTCCCTCTTCTTTTCAAATGAAGTCCAACAGCATCGTACTCATCATCACAAATGACAATTGTTTTCAACACGTAATAATACACAAACCACATTGCCGCAACAACTTGCCAGCCGAAATTTCCATGATCGGCACGCGGTCCTGTTTCATGACAACACCAACTGATGCCCAAAGCCACAACCAACATACTAAACACGAACCAAAACTCTCGGTTCTTGATGATTTCCTTCCAATAGGCAATTACAAATGCCACAGGCAGAATCATGGAAATCATCAACTTCAGCCAACGCGACTTCCAGAACTCAACACTAAACAAAGGCATAATCTCAACTGTCACACCACTATTGCTATCCGTGACAACATCAGCAGTTGTCGACGGAACATAAATGGAAAGGTACTCATACAACACACAAACACAACCACAAATAATTGGAACTAGCGAGAAAAAGAATTCCCTCCTTACTCCATACGCGGCAAACATCAAAATAGGATATGCCACGGCATATACGAAAAAAAAACTCGGTTTAATCAAGGCCCCTAATACGACATACAACGAAATCAAACAATTTCTCTTCTTATCATAATCCTCAAATTGTTTGACCGATAATACATAGGTCAATATTGCAAAAGGCATCATACACAAGGTGGTCGAATTATGCCAAACATTGGGAACGCAATATCCTAAATACATTACATTCTCTTCAGAAAAGCATCCTAAAAAATGCAAAAAGAACAGAATTGGAACAACAAAAACAAACAACAATGCCAAAGAAGCCTCTTTAGCTTGCTTACTATGACACCATTGTCCGAATGCTCTTTTGACAATTAAATATTTCGCCGTATTTGAAACGCTCAATAACAGCACCAAAGCCGCCTTTGTAGAATGAATAGTACCCGAAAAACCGCTGAATAGATTTATCAAAAAGTACATCAAAAAGTTATTTGAGAACAGCTTCCCTTCTTTCAACATCTCCCTAGCAAAACATGCATGATCCGACATATCCGACACCGCAAAAAACACAATAAAGAAAAAGACGCAAAACATGAACAAGAGAACCATTATTGCATCCAAATTCTTTTTCAGAATTGTTTTCATACCATCATATACATTAAATCAAGGATTGTATTCTTTCAGTTACTTCTTTACTTGTAATATAAGGTAGATAATATGGAATATGCATAATTTAAACCTTTTCAACAATAAAAACCAGTTATAAGATACCTTGACAAAAACCATATCCCAGCCAAAACATGGAACAAATATACTATCAAAAAAAACTTACCCCTTTTTGTAACTATTACTGATCCAAGTTCATCAACTGAAAAATCACTTTTTACAATAACTTTAAGAATATAATAAAAAACCAGCCAAAAACAAGGAACCAGTTGCCAAGAAAAATTACCATGACCAGCACGCGCTCCCGTTTCGTGGCAAAACAAAACAATACCTATAGCCACAATCATCATAATACTGACAAACCAGAATTCTTTATCTTTGCGTATTTCTGCCCAATATGTCCACATAAACACCAATGGAAACAAAAAAACGAGCAATAAATGTAAACAATAATTTTTCCAAAACAGCAAAATGCCTGACTCAAAAATAGAAATAACCACACTACTATCAGCATAGCCTGCCGGCTTTAAAATAGGAGAAGTGAAAAAAATAGAAAAATATTCATATAAAAAACAAACACAGCATAATACAACTGGAATAAGAGAATACCAAAATTCTTTTCTATCTCGATACCTAATAAATATTATAATTGGATACGCCACTATCCATGTAAAGAAAAAACTGGGTTTTATCAAAGTTCCAACAACAACAAAAAGTGCAATTTTACCATTCCGTCCCATTTGGAAATCGTCAAATTGCTTAATTGACAATAGATATGTCAAAATGGCAAAAGGCATCGAACACAAAATAGTCGAATTGTGCCAAATATTAGGCACATAAACGCCTAAATTTAAAATACCTGAAAACCATATTGGATTCTTGTACAATCCCATTAATTCCAAACACCAAAGTATCGGAATAACAAAAACAAATAATAAAGCAAACGAAAACAATCTCGCAAATCTATTCGGACAAAATTGTCCAAACGTCTCTCTAACAATAATATATTTTCCTGTATTTGATATAGCAATTAATACAGCTAAAACAACTTTTGTCAATTTTGTATAACCCGAAAAACCGCTGAACAAATTGACAAAAAAATACAATAAAAAATTACCCACAAACAACCGACGTTGTTTTAACATTATTCTTGCAATTTCTGCATGTACACGCAAATCTGAATCTACATAACGAGCAAATATAATAAACAAAAAAACGCAAAGCATCAAAAGCCCTACAAATACTACATCTAAATTAGAACTAATTATTTTTTTTAACTTAACAAACATAATTTTAATACTTACCAAACATGATTCATGTACAACTACGATATAAAGCACAGCTTTATTGATAAACCCACCATTGCCAATCAGTTTGCCATTATACACGACCCTATTAAGTGGATTTTTATGTTCTTGAAACGAAAAACATGTCGCACAACAAAAAAATCAGGTTGTCATCATCATTATTCTCTAGTAATCAGAGAATACACCGTCATCCCCATCGTATCAGCTGTAATATTATAATCTCCACTTTGACTTAGCACACTCATCTTCTCAACAAAATCCAATTCTTCTATATTATTATAATATACCGCTCTAACTAAACCACTTCTATCCAATTCTTCATCTATAATGGCCTTGAACCGCACATCATCGTTCTTTTCTACGGCGTAATCATAACAAACAGGTTCATAATCAAGCATATAAACCAACCCCCAATGACGACATGAGCACAAAACCCGACCTTGAGGAATATGTTTTTGGCATGATTTTAATTCGTTAATCCATCGTTGTTCAATTCTCAAGTTCTGGTTGACACCAATAGAATTTACAGGTATGTGATCATTCCCAAAAAACTTTTGCCCTTCCCAATTTCTACCTCCCATGATCTGAAGTAGGAAAAGACAAAAACATAATCCAAATACAGACATGAGAGCGGCTCTCCAAATGAATGATTGCTTATATGCCAAATAGACGAGAGCGGGAGCCACAAACACAAAATAAGAGGCTCCCCTATAATAAAACTGATTATTTGATCCAAATGCTAAACATAACGGGCACAACGACAATAAACAGATAATTATTATCTCATTTTTTTGCAATTTCCCATCCAACAAGTTTACCAATAACAACAAAAAAAGAAAAACCCAATACAAATCATATTGCCAATGGTATGAATAACAGACTTTATACGGAAACATAAAAACAGGACTTACATGCATCCAAGCATATAATAAAATGATTATTGATAACATGGCTAAAATTATCAGTTGTCTTCTTTTCTTACATGAAAAGCAGTTTCTCCTAATAATTAAGTAATAAGCCCCATATAATGCAACTGCTATGAAAAAACATTTTGCCAAATACATTAAAGATTCAATCTCCCCCAATAAAAGCCACTTGAATCCATATTCACTATTTCCTTTCTGCACAGTTTCACTAGTTTGTTCTATAAGAGATGTAACAACTTCATTCGGCGATTCAACAAAAACAAAATAATAAACAAAAAACAGAATTATACCAGCTGTAAAGCCAATAACATCCCGCCATTTGCGAGTCGACATCAAAAGTATCAATATATACAACAATGGTATGAGGATAGTATTAGTAATCATAACCGGAAACAAAAATGCTATTGCGAAACCTGACAAAACGAAACAAATCTGTTTTTGCTTTGATAAACCAATAAAGACAAATCCCAGTGCCACTTCAATAATAATCTTGTTAAGTGTTATATAGTTAAAAGAAGGACATGGAACAATACTCATCTGACCCAAATACAAAACTCCCCACAAAAACAGAAATGAGAGTGGCTTTTTATTCGAAAAACAGACAGGAACATTTACCCACAAATACAAGCCAAATGCAAGCACAAACGAACCGATAATTTGTGCCAACCAGCAAGCGACTCTGTTTGCATAAATATCATTGCCAAACAAATCGCCAAATAAAAGATGAAAACGACTTGCTCCTCTATGAGGCAAATCTCTCATCAAACACATATACCAACCTTCATCAGAAAATGTTAGATTATTCCTCAAAGCCAAAAAATTAGCCACAATAGTTACCAACATAGCAACTATCGCTAACAAAAAAAAGCAAGAATCTACTCTCTTTTCAAAAACAAATTTATTCATGTTTAATAATTAATTATAAATCAGATAACACCGTCAAATCGAAACGCCGTATCGCAAAGAAGACATGCCCATGAGACGAGGTTTGTTAAATGGAATTTTTATTTAGAAACGAACTTATACAAAGCGAAATACTCGTTTTTATTCTCAATTATCAATTCATTCTGTATACCATAATTCTTTTCAATTCTTTCAACAAGAGCGACTGGTGGCGCATCTGTTTCACCAAAATACAATACATTTGAATCAACAAAATCGCGATGACTCTCCAATATTTCTTTCTGCAAAGGGATATTTGTGAGCCAGCCAAAACCAACACTTCTAAAACCAAAGTCTTTTATATGGATTACTGGTAAGTACTCAATATTACAACATCTGAAATATATGTAATGGTCCTGATTCTCCAATTCCTCACATAATGGCATTTGAAAATTAATAAATGAATTCCTAGTTCTTGTTGACCATTTGAAAGCTTTATAATCCTGATAAGAGCACCTCAAGACCAAGCCTGCTATTACACAAAGAAAAAACATCCCTGAAAACAAATCATGTCTATTCGTTTCAATTAATGAAAACGATTTCATAATAATGAAAACTTCAGGAAGCAACATGCTGAAAAATACTCTCTCCTTTAATGTTGCCATCACTCCTAAATACAATAATAAAAACACCCAAATAAAAAACGACACTATCAAAACGGATAATAACAGAACATTCGATTTACGACAACTCAGTATAATACATACCAAATAGCCCAAAACCAATAGACTAATGAGAATCCTATATTCATACAAATTAGACAGATTTGATAATGCATTTTGCCTTGTAATTCCTTTAATAATTTTGGATTGAATTTCTTGGAGTTTTGTCAAAGTCATTATTTTGGGGTCACCTTGAAAATAGCAAAACTGTATATAATCTTCTTTTTCTATTCCCTCTGGTAAAACATCCATTGCCAAATAAGCATTTGGATTGTCGTTAATGAAGCCTCTTACTTTATTATAATTCTTATATTCCATCCAATCGGACTGCCTATAAAACAATCCATCTGCCCAATGCCCTAATACCCCCCAAAAAACCACGGTCATAGTCCAATAAGCAAATCGTTTATCCTGAACAAGTCTCATTATCAAAAGAGGAGCACACAATAAACCAACTAAACCAGCCACATGAAATCTAATCAAAGAGGCAACAAAAACAGCACACACTCCTATGATTCTCCATTTTTTTGACGGTTGAATCAATGCAAGACAACCAGAAAAACACAGCAAACCTGCAGTTGTTGTAAATTGAAAATATATGATAATATGAATCCAAAAAACATACAAAAATACAACAAACAGAAACTTATAAAGTGGTCGTATCTTACAATCTTTAATGATAATGAATATTACTACAGACATGGATAAAATATGCAATATACAGAACGCCAAAGAATACCATTCCACAATCTTAGTCAGACGATATAGTCCTGCGATTATCCAACCATACAAAGCATTTATAAAAACCAGATGTCCATCAGGAGTACCCGATAATCCACCATTCGCTATCATACACATCACTATATCATCATTTTCTTCATAATGCATTGGCAACAGCCATGCCATCATAGCGAAAAACACAGTATTGAATAATAGGACAAACCATTTACTGCCAATTAAGGCCCTGATATTAAAGCAATTTATACTCATTAAACACTTCTAAATAAATTCATTAAACAAAAAACACCACCACACCCGTCATAATCACCACGATGGCACCTACTTTCCTCCAAGAGTTTCTCTCTTTGAAAAATATCCAAGAAAACAATGGCACAAACAGATAACTCAACGACTCCATAATGCTGATTTCCTTCACCTGGACACCATGGCTCAAACAAAAGATGTTGAGCAGCAATGATGCACCCATAATGCCATAGCCACCAATTACCCAAAGGTTGATATACTGACGAACAAAAGTCGGGTACTGCTTTTGCACACCCTGTTTTAGTAGCATCTGGGCTCCAGCGGCAGCTAAAACGGACATTATGACGAGTAGATAATACATTATGACTTGGCGTATAAAACGATTCCTGCTATGATTATGGCGGAACCTATAATGTTGTTTGTCGTTATGGATTCACCAAATAGCAAAGCCGAAATAAGCAGTATGAATATTAAACTCGTACCTTTAAACATGTAGGCGGTTGAGAGTGGCATCCTTGCGATGACCTGCTGCCATAATAAAGCATACAAGCCCATTACGCCGATGGCACCAGCTATCCAAAAAAAATATGGCCACGACAATAACTCTTGTCGCGAAGCCATCTTTGTGCAGATGGACGTGCAGGCGTAGATGAGATTTATGCCAATGAGGGCGAGATATTTTACACTTTTACTCTTCACAACCACCAATGCCAAACATCTGTTATGGATTTTACGGCAAAACCACTTTTCTCATATAAACGACAAGCGGGCAAATTGTCAAGTTGGGTGGCAACGGACAATTTCAAACAATGTTTCATTTTCACATAATGAATCACATGATGCATCATGGCAATTCCAATACCTCGACGCTGACAATTCTCATGGATGGCCACCAAACCAATTGTCCCAACTCCGTTTTTGATATCAAGCGTAACCAAGCCTCTCGGAATCTCATTCACCATATAACAAAAAACTTCAGACGCAAAGGTACCATTAACTGACTTCTCAATCCAACGTGAATACAACCGCTCATAACTGCCTGCAGGCAGACTCTCATCCAATTTGAATCTTGAATATTGTCCGCTCACCAAAGCCAAATGCAACAAGTCATCAGTCACGCCCTTGTCGTTATCCCATAGTGTCACATTATAGTTCGGCTCGAATTGTGAAGTGTCCGACAGAACATATTCCACCTTCTTATCTACCAATTTCGCATTTGCAGATGGAAATACAAGACCGTGACTTGCAAAGACATAAATCAAATCAAAGTTTTCTTTCGATGCCACATTCTGACTTGCCAAAACCTTACTTTCCTCTTCCGAAACAATATCAGCGCGCCCAATACGCAGCCCGAAAAAGTCGCTGTCCCAATCAAGCCTTTTGATTTCCATCATAAATTCACCTCTTCTTTAACAATAAACAATTGCCTTCCCTTCACTTGGTCAAATATCTTTCCGATATAAAGTCCAAGAATACCAATCACGAAAAGCAGCAAACCACCAACAAACCAAATGGAAAACACTGTTGTGGTATAACCATCTACTTTAATGATTCCGACCCATTTTGCTATTAGGTTGTACAAAGCCAGTAAAAATGAAAACATTGCCATTACAAAGCCCAAACCTACCGAAATACGTAAAGGTTTATTACTATTGGATACGATAACATCAAAACTAAGTTTAAGCAGTTTATTAAGATTGTATGAACTTTCACCCTCCGCTCTGCCTGCATGTTCCACGTCAATCGCAGCATCCTTAAAGCCCAAATATTTCACTAAGGAAGGGAAAAAGCGAGTCTTTTCAGGCATTTTATTGAATTCATCAATTACACAATGTCTATAGATTCCGAAATTAGCGACCGAACTATCTGTTTGCATGCCGCTCAACCAATTGAACACTTTATAGAACCATTTAGAGGATTGCTTTTTCAAAAAACCATCTTTTCGCACCACCCGTCTCGCATAAACAATGTCGTATCCTTCCATAGCCTTTCGATAAAGGTTGGGTATTTCCTCTGGTCGGTCCTGCAAGTCGCAATCCATCACCACCACCCAATCGCCTTTGGCATAATGCAGACCTGCGGTTATAGCGTAATGCTGTCCAAAATTTCGAGAAAGGTTGATGCCTTTCACTTTGGGATTGCTCGCACATTGCTTCAAAATCTCCTCCCAAGAATTGTCAGGCGAAGCGTCGTTAACCAAAATGATGTCGTAATTGTCCGTAATGGTGCTCACACTTTTCACATTGCGCTGTACCAATTCGGAGACCATTTTCTCTCCGCGATAAACGGGAGAGACTATTGAAATATGAGGCACTTGCATAAATTGTCTACATAATTTTATTCACTATCTGTTAATTTGCAAATCAAGTCGTCAATCGTATGACCTTTTGTTTGATTCGAAAACAATCGAACAGCCATTCCTCTGCAACAATCCGACATCTTCTGCCAATCCTCTTTTGACAACGACAAAATCTGTTCCATACCTTTTGCCAAGTCTGCAGGATTTGCATACTCAGCCAAATACCCTGTTTCACTCGTTTTCACCATTTCTGCGGAAACACCGACAGGAAACGCGACAACAGGTGTGCCGCACATTAATGCTTGTTGGACCATCATTGGACCCGCATCGGCAATAGTAGGACAAACAAATACATCCGCTATCTGATATGCTTCTATCAACTGTTGTTCATTCAAACGGCCCAGCAGCCTAACATTTTTTGTTACACCATACAACACCCCAGTCCCTGCCAACAAAACAGCTACATCTTCTTCATCCATTAGTTGCAATGCCTTGGTCAACAAATCCATCCCCTTTCGAGGCTCATTCAATTGGGAAGCACCAGCCAGTACCACTTTCGCGTCTACCGGCACACTCCATCTCTCACGCAAAGCATCCCTATCATCAGCAGGACAAAAACGCAACTCATCAAAAGGATAGACCAATTTCTCGACTCGGAATTCCCTGTAAATCTCTGACTGTCTCAAACGATATTCATCTGACTTGTTGGCAATAATATAACTCCTATTGGGCAAATACTTTTTCTTAAAATGATAATTCTTCTCTATACCTTTTTGGACTATGGGTGAAGTTGTAGCTGGACATTTACGACAACCTTCCTTATATCCTTGACAATCCAACTGATAATGACATCCGCCAGAATACAAGGCGTGATCGACCAAAAGGAAAACGATTTTTGCTCCAGTTGTTTTTTCCAAATCATATATCACCTTGGCATTAGCGAAATCCGACACCCAATGTACAAAAATGATATCCGGCTTTGAGGGCAAAGCCGCCAAAACGTCCTTCGCAGAATGACAGGTAAAACGTTCGCACAGATTATACATCGAGTACTTGCTATCGATACGGGAATGCTTGACGACTTGACGAAACAGAAATCGACGTAATTTATTCCAACAAAAAAACCTCGTTTTTTTTATTTTACGCCAAGAGCCATCAGGCCACAAACAATTCCCTCCCCGAATGACGACATAAGAATCGTATCCATATTCGAGGCATTTCCGATGGAATTCCATCGTATATGCACTTCCACCACCCGAAAATAGAGAAGTGAGATGTAACACCACTTTTCCCTTTAATGCTGACATATCAGATCTATGATTTTCAGTACTGCACGTAATGCGATAGATTTCTTCGTTGTACGATAAAAACGTTGGTACATTTCCCAATCGAACAACCTGTCAACATGAAAAGCATGTTCTTTGAGAGGTAATCTACAACGAAAAATCTCCATGTTTCCACGCCTATCGTCAGGATTTGGTGTATGTGTTGACTCTATACCAAAACCGATGTTTGACATCTGATTCACAGAAGAAACAATAGAACAAGTGCCATGCAGTACCCTGGCATAAGCCCATTGATAGTCCCAAACATCCCGAGGCGGGTTGGCGTAATACTTGTCCAAAACCAATTTCCAAGTCAAATACTCCTTTTCACCGACATTCGTTCTAAACACTTCCCTGCTCTTTGGGTTGCCCCAACTCTTAATCTCAAAATCGAACAGTGTCCATGCCCTGCGCCACGAAGCCCAACAACCCATAGTCATTCCACCATTAAAAGAAAACAGATAATCTTTTCGATAAGATTTCCATCTTGACATCACATTGGTTCCTGTAATTAACGAAATCCGATCGTCGTCTTTATACCGTTCCAACAATTCTGCATAGAACTCACATAAAGTTGGAGACGGCAGACAATCATCTTCAAAAACCATTCCCTGCTCCACATTCTCAAAAAACCAAGTAATTGCGGTGGCAGGCCCAAGACCACAGCCTAAATTCCTATCGGAATAATAGGTGTGAAGCCGAGTTGAGGTCTCTTTTTTCAACTTTTCAACCACTTGTCTGACCTCGTTACACATTTCGACATCATTTTGGTTTCCATCACGAGCACCATCCTGAAAAACATACAAATCTTGTGGCTGAACAGCCATTATGGCTTCCAGCACACGTTTTGTATGTTCGGGACGGTTGAAAGTTATTATGAGAATTGGAACATTTAACATTTTTCTTGTTGATTTCTTTCATCAACTATCATCATTTGTTCATCATAAAACGCCTATTTCATGCCATCTCTGACCTTTTCTCCCATAGTCCTTAAGAACTCAGGCGTACACCAATTTATTCTGCCATTAGTAGATGTAAATGTCATTTCGCTAAAATACACATGGTCACCTGGTGCATACAAGTCTACCCGAACATGTGGGAACCCTTTTGACAGCACTTTTGAATACTCTATCATCTCACTGAGTCGAGATGGCTTTTCAATTTCAATATCTTTTCTGAATGCAGGAGCCATCCATTCCAGCCTTCTATTCCATTCCAAATCATACAGCACCCAATTGACCGTATGCGCCTCCAAATCACGATCACTACATGCCAAGATGCACAAAGGTTCTCCGTGAAAACAAAAAATCTTATATTCTATTGGTGTAGGGGTAATAAGTTGTTCGCAAATAACAAGTTGTTTGATTCCAAGATAGTGAGGTTCCCCTGCCTCTAAAAACATAGTGTCTCTTCGATCCATTGCCAGACTCAATTTTTTCCTGATGCTTTCCTGGTCAACTTTGTCTTTATCTTCAACAAGAATCACATCCCCCCAGCCTCCATTTGTCTTCATGGCAAAACTGGTTGGTAGTTTATCGAAATCAATGTCAGTAGGATCTTCCCACTTCCCATATAATGGCAAAAGGATGTGTGCCAATCCTCTCTCCTCAACAAATTCGCGAGCGGCATACTTGTCTGCCAGTCTCGTCCATTCCGAAGTATCGGTCTTATGTTCCAAATAATTCATCCACTCGTTCAAATCTCTCGGATGCTTCCAATCAATTGAATAACCGAATTTCTGTTTGAACAAATAATCAGCATATTTCCACTTCTTGAAATGCTTTAAATATGTCAATCTTACTTCTTCAAACAATAGCCGCTTTATCTTTCGTGGTCCTGGTATGTATTTAACAACAGGGATTGAATTCTTTATCTCACTTATATTCATACAATAAAATATTAGTATTCAAATTATAAATATGAAGTCTCTATCTTTTTGAACCATGTTTCATCTTATATACTTTTGACATCATATTGGTGACCATTGGGCCCACGATCGGAAAGAGCATCGTCCTATTCAAGAGATTCATATATTGTTTCAAAGGCTTCACCTCATCTTCCTTTTCTTTTATCAAACTAAAAAACCGTTTACGTTCTCGTTTGCTTGTCCTAAGCAAATGTATTGCAAAGCCATTGATATATTTCTGAATTGCCGTATTCCTGAAAGCATCTCTTAAGCCATCGTCTTTCACTTCATCAGAAAAGCGAAGTAAATCAGGACCAGAAAAAAACGAGTAATCATAAATCGACTTGGCAGGATACACTCTCCCAAAAGTACCTGTGATTGAATCGGAATTGATACGATAAGCATAAAACACTTGAGGCACAGAGGCTATACGTTCGGCCATGAGAATAGATTCCGGCATGAATACCGTGTCTTCCCAATGCACCCTTTCAGGGAAAAACAATTGATGAGAACGGAGATAATCTGTCCGATATAAAAAACGAACGACGTAACCCATGTGGTATACAATTGAATTTCCAAACACTTTGTTTACAAAAGAATAGCCATCTGAAACTGAAGTCTCGCCAAAAACCACATGGCGTGACAATCTCTTCCCTTCCTCATCGATTCTGCAATAATTGAAACACAACACATCCAACTCTTTTGCCAAGGCTATTGACAAAGCATCTGCAAATCCAGTTGTCACAATTTCATCATCAGAATCAACAAACCAAAGATAGCGTCCTTTCGACTCACGGATTCCTGTATTGCGTCCTCCACCAAGCCCTTTATTCATCTTGTGATTAATAATCCTCAGATTGCTGTGGCACTTTTGATTCGACTTTAAAATATCAAACGTATTGTCAGGGGAGCAATCATTCACGCAAAGCACTTCAAAACAATCTTCCTCCAACCCACAGGCAAAAATGCTATCCAAACAACGTTGAATATATTTCTCAACATTATAGCACGGCACGACAAACGTCAGTACTATCTGATCAGTCTTTTCTTCCATCATCTATACATTCTCGGTGGATACACGACGCATCGTCATAATTCACCATTCCGTCCATCAAAACCGGTACAAGGAATTGTTGGTTCAAAAACTCCAACTGTTTGATGGTATGCCTCCCAAATGTAAAGGCATAAAATGACACTTTACCTTTTATGGACTTCAAATACTCCTCAGATTTGAGTACAGAATCTTCGAAAGACTCCATGGACATTTTCAAACAATTATTGTGCGACCAGCCATGCGAAGCTATAGTTATGAATGGCTCGTATCGTTCCGCTAAATCGACGACTTCTTCTTTTGTCAGAAACTTTTCCGAATCCCTGCTTTGATAATGCTTTCCATCCATATACAAAGGATTCAAAAACAAGGTAACAGGAATCTTTTCTTCAGCCAGCCAAGGCAAAATGTTTTTCAACGAAGCCCAGCCATCATCGGAAGTCAATACTGCATAGCTTGTCTTCCTGAACTTGTCATTGGAAATGTGATTGTATGCTTCCTGCAAAGAAATAAAAATGTATTTCTTCTTCAATGCCAAAACATTCTGTTTAAAAGTCTCTGTCTGAGTCCAGTCGCATTCCCACATTGTTTCAGGTTCAAAGGTAGCACTCACATGATGGAAACCAAACACACGAATAGGCCTTAGGCGCAATCTAGTCCATCTTCTTTTTATTGTATTAACCGATACATCCATGCTTCCCACAATTCTCCCACATTAATCCTTATGACGTTTTAAAATTGAGTCTATTGGATGCAATAAAAAGTGCCCAAGTCTATATGATTTAGACCTCCTCACTTTATTCGCTCCTTTGTTAATTCCATAATTCACAAAAACATCCACATACTTAAGTGCATTTTTTTCTATGGAGATTCCTCTTCGCCTACATGCATTTATCATGGCGTAGAAATCCCATGCAAAGGCTTTTATCATGTTTTCATCCCCCAAAGAAAAATTGATACCCGTGTTTTGCCGATAGTAATATAGCGGTTTGTCTACAAAATACACGTTGCCAACTTCTTCCAACTTGTAATACAAATCATGGTCGGGAGCTCTTAACATGAAAGTGCCAATGCCCTCTGTCTTCTCATAATACTTTTTCTTAAATGTTGCGAAATGGGTTATGCCTTTCCTGTAGGAGAGAAAAGTCTGACCTTGGGGAATAGAGCAGCCATACGAACAAACAGATAGAACGTTTAAATGCTCATCCGTATCATAACGAGTTGAGTTAATCAAACTGGCGTCAGGATGTTTACGATGCTCTTCAACCATTATTTGTACCGCATCTTCGGCCAAAGCATCATCCGGGTCGAGAAATCCACAAATCTCCCCTTCAGCACGCATGACACATTGATGCTTCGTGGAGCCTTGACCCATATTATGTTCATTGAAAAATATACGAATTCTGTCATCTCCTTCCAAACTCTTATAAATGTCGATAGAATTATCCGTCGAACAATCATCAATAATGACGAGTTCCCAATTAGGATACGACTGACGCTTAACGCTATTTATCGCGTCCAAAATAAATTTCCCATTATTATAATTCGAAATAAGGACTGAGAATTTCTCGTTCATATTCAATTCTTTGCTTTTGTTAATTTGATGCGCCAACAAAATGAGATTCTTTGTGTCAATGGTGACGACTATCTATGGCCTTTTACGACTTCTTTCGATTTAACCATGTTTGAAAGCCGACATATCAGCTTTGCCTTCACACGCCAATAAAAACATCCGAATGTCGTGTCAAACAAGAGTTTATATTTGCGGTTCATATACTGTTTCACATTCGAGACAACGGCACCGTTCTTTTTTATCTCAAGATAATACCTTGATAACTCCAAATTTGTCATACGAGAAATCAATTCAAGACTTGAATTTGCGCACCATCCTATTGCACCCATCATATCCGTCCTAATATCAGACGCAATACACACCTTTTCATCCTTCAATAATAAGTCAATTTGATTTGCCCTAAGGATTCTATCTGAAAACGTTATCGTGGCAGAGACCTTTTTCCCATCTTCAGTGGAAAATGGATTTCCTCTGTAGATATAAAACAAATTACTGACAGCACTAACCCTATTTGCATAAAGCATAGCCTTCCAAAGAAACGAAACATCTTCTGCTTTCCTCATTTGAGGGAAAATGAGACCGTTTTCTTTCAAAAAGCTGACACGCATAAGAGCCCTCCATACAACACAAAACTCCGAAAAACTGCCTGGAAAATACTGTAAGACAAACTGCTGCCCATCCAGAATCATACTATCAGAAAATGTCATTCTATCCCCATAGGGTTGCAAATCGCTATACACAAGTCTATAGTTAAACCAAAGAATATCAACATCACGATCCTTGGCAATACGATAAACCGCACATAATGAATCAGGTTGCAATAAATCATCCGCATCCACAAACCATATATACTCTCCACGTGCCGCAGTCATCCCAGTGTTTCTTGCCCCGCCCACAGTCATGTTCAGCTCATGGTCAATCAACATTAGATTCGGATGCTTCTCCACAAATTCCTGAATGATGTCTCGTGTTCCATCCGTAGAGCAATCGTTCACACAAATCACTTCAAAATCCTCCTCGGGAAGGTCTTGGGCATATATGCTATTCAAACACTCTGCAATGTATCGCTCTACATTGTAGCAAGGCAAAACAAACGAAACCTTTACCATTATCCGAACAGCTTATGTTTGATATTCACCATGACCCGAGTCAGCAATTGATTGTTAGATTTCACACGAAAATCATTTTTATGCGACTCTATCTGGTCGTACTGCCTCCTAAAGTAAACCATATCCTCATAGAATGGCGACATTTTGTAATAATGCCACCAAGTGTCGTTCGCAACACATTCCAATGAATTCCAGGGTTTATACACACCTGTATAATGTAAAGTAGCACGTTTAAACAGCCCATCAAAACTTATTTCGCTTTTGCCTTTCCCCCATAAAAAATTGGCAAAATGACCAGGCTGAAAATTGTATACAGATGGCAATAATTGCACCTTACCATTGCAAACGATGTTCAACACATCTTGATCGTTCATGTCATATTTAACCTTGGCATGTCGGCTTAATTCCTTTTGAATCTCATTTTTACGCATCTGCTCAAGGTTCATCACCAAGAAACCCGCATTGAAATAATCCTGCTCGCTTTTCCCAATTCTCGCTGGTAGACTCGACTTAAAGTAGTACTTATCATCAATAGCCAAATCAAGAACTGCTGCAATCCATTCGCCATTTGGCAATGAATTTTGATACAAATCCAACAAATCCTGTTGAAAAATCATGTCGACATCGGCATATATTGCCTTAATAAACTGAGGAAATAGTGAGGGGATAGCCAATCTAAAATATGTAGCCGTAGTGATATGGCCTTCTGCAAGTCCTTCACTTTCTTTAAATGCCTCACCGACATCGACAAATGTTATTTTGCACTGTTTCTCATCGGCAAATGCCTGCAACAACACACTTTTGTTCTCATTCGTCAATTGTGATTGTTTGCAAAGGATGTAAACATCATAAAAAGTACCTGCTTTCGCATTCATCAACAACGAAGTGATGGTGACACCGCACTGCATCACCACGTTATTATCAATGGCAAATATTATTGGTATTGACTTCATTTATTCCGTGTTGGTCTTAATTGATTTCATTTTTGAATACAAACCATTAGGAATAAAAGCGCGGATGCTTTTTTTTATACCTCTACCTATTTGAGGCAAGGAGAAACACAAATCAACAAATATTGGAGAAATATATCTGCTCAATTTGACTTTCTTCAAATACGAGTGCAAATCCTCTAATTCCTTTTTGCGTTTTTCAAATAACAAATTAAATTCAAACGAATAGTCTAATTCCAATAAAGAATTCGCTTCGGTAAACATCTTTTGATACCATTCTATCTGTTCTTCTATTGAAGCCGTTTCATTTTGCTTAAACGATGCATTATGACCTGTATTAATACGGTACGCAGACATCCTCTCACTAAAATGAAAGCCGTACCCTCTTTGTAAAACATCATGAACCATATACGTATCAACGCATATTCCTCCAAAACGATTTGCCGATTCAAACAGTCGCGGATTCATTTGATCAAGAACTTCTTTACGAAACACTGATGTGGAAAGATTCCTAATGAAATCGTAATCAGCAATCGCATCAGACAATGAAAAGCAAAAATCCCTTGAATAGCCATCGGACTTTGATGCCAAATAATTCTTTCTCCTCTGGTCATACTCCAACCTTGAATTCACCGTCATCACACAATCCCTATGACTCTCCAAATAATCCAAATGCTTTTTCAGCCGCATATTATCCACCCAATAATCATCACCTTCGATTATTGCCAAATAATCTCCCGTACACTTTTCAATGGCCAATTGATAATTCCTTGCAATACCAACATTTGTCTCTCTCTTTAAAAACACGAAAGGGAATGGAGACTTCTCTTGGTATGCTTTAATGAGTCCCAATGTATAGTCGGTTGAACAATCGTCCGCGATAACGACAGACACAGACACACTCTCATCAACAACTTGCATCAAAACACTTTCAACTGCCTTGCTTACAAATCGCTCCTGATTGTACGTAATCAGCAAAACATCAACCGATACTTTGTCTTTCATACCAAATTGGAACTATGCTTTTCCATGAATCAATGCGACTAAAAAACTTTTTTATAGCCAACCAACCAATGCTCCCTAACAATGCTACTTTTTATTTCAATGTTTTCAGAGAATGCATTAATCTTACTATTCTCATCAATATCAATTCTAAACGATAATTGTGTTTCTTCTCCTGCATAATTTCTAAGTCCCTTTTCTGCAACATCCAACAATATCACATAATCCCCCTCACTCAATGTGTTTGCTGGAATTTGGAAATGAAACTCATATTCGCCTTTTTCCAAACTGTATCTACCATCCTTGTCATTATAATCAGCACGAGCCAATGGATGTTGAAAACTGCTCATCACGTTAAAACCCACCACCAAATAACCTACTTTTTCATTCACTCTGATTCGGAAGAAAACATCGACCGGTGTACCTGGATAGTAATCTCTTCCAAAAGCAGGGCTAACCTTTGCCCACAACAGATTCAATTTGTCTTGTTCCTTGGGATTAGGATTCAAGTATTCTGACTGCACAATTTGATCCGATAAATAGGTGTGAATTGTGTCTGCAGTTGTACCACTAAACCGCACCTGACCATTCGCTAAAAGCACACCATGCTTACACAGGCGTTGCACGCTAGCCATATTATGGCTTACAAACAACACAGTCCTTCCCTCGCCCTTACTAACATCCTGCATCTTTCCAATTGCCTTCTTCTGAAATTCAGCATCGCCCACTGCCAGCACCTCATCTACCACAAGAATCTCAGGGTCGAGGTGAGCAGCTACAGCGAAACCAAGGCGTACAGTCATGCCTGAACTGTATCGCTTCACGGGAGTATCTATATAGCGTTCACAACCAGAGAAATCGACAATTTCGTCAATCTTGCTATCAATTTCTCTCTTGGTCATGCCTAAAATGGCACCATTCATATAGATATTTTCACGACCTGTCAGTTCACCATGGAACCCTGTGCCCACTTCCAAAAGACTGGCGATACGTCCTTTCGCCTTGATAGTACCCGTGGTAGGACCTGTCACCTTTGAAAGAAGTTTCAAAAGAGTGCTCTTCCCCGCTCCGTTCTTTCCTATGATGCCTAACACGTCGCCTTGTTCCACCTTGAAGTCAATGTCCTTCAAAGCCCACACATACTCACTATCGGCGGCCTTGGAGCGGTCGTTTACCGAGCCAACTTTCATGAAAGGGTCTTCCTTGTGGAGGATGTTCATCGTCCACCACCGTTTTAAATCGTTGCTCAATGTCCCGCTTGAGACCAAACCCAAACGATAAAGCTTGCTAACATTATTGAATTCTATTGCTGTTGACATAGTGCATTTTATGCTATTAGTTTAAGTATCTTATCCATACCACGCACCCAAATGCGGTTTGTATATGGATTCGTTTTGTGCAAATATCCAAGTAACAGTTTATGAAACAAATTTCTAGGGTCTTTTAAGCCATTTCTCTTCATCCAATCCTCATCCCATATATCAAGGAGCGCATACTTTTTCATACCATCCTTTTGGAAACATCTTATTATTTCAGATGTGTAATGCTCCCCATCATCATTCAAGTTTACATAATCCCAAATATTCAGTCCGTTCTTTTCATAAAAACGAAATATATCTTGAGGCACCTCAATATATTCCAACTCCTCTTCGTGATGATATTGTCTAAATAAAGTGACCTTACTTTTTTTAGGGTTTTTCTCAATTTCTGTAACCTGACAGAATCTATCCTTATTCCTCTGCCTTAACCGATGAGCGCGAGCCAAATGGATTGAATAGAAGTCGTTTAGGAGAAACTCATGGTTTTTGTCGGCTTTAGGCGACCATTGCAATCTCCATTCATGAATGGAATCATCTGAGAACACGCCTTCCCAAAAGGCCTCTGACTCATGTACGCACCAATAATAATACTGACATACAGTGTATTTTGAAATATCATTTCGTTTCAAATTCATCCACCGCCAACAAAACGAATCACCGGGTTCTGAATTCATTATCTTCTTCCAATCGTTTGTATCCACGAAATCACCAGTAAGGAACTCGTCTGCATCCAACGCAAACAATAACTTATCCCCATCAATTTTTCTAGCTGCCTCAAATAGAAGTCTTTTTGTTGCAGCCTGATCCATCACTTTTCTGTGATCGTCAATCAAAATCACTTTTGGATATTCCTGCGCAATTTCACGGCTGCCATCGGTTGACATCCTGTCAACGATAATAATATAGTCTGCCCATAAAGAAGTGGCTTCCAAAAAAGCCCGAAGTACCCACGCATCGTTGCGGACTTGGGTCATGACGACAATTAAAGGATGAGATTTTGTTTCCATTATATTCAAAAAGAATAAATAAATGGCACCTCCATCATATTACCTATACAATACGACCTTTACCAATGCCTTTATTAGCCTCTTAAACGCCAAAATTTTTGGTAGTTTGTTTGGATATTGATCTCTATATATTCTTTGATTCTCTTCATAATACTCATAACCGGTTCCTATAAAATCAAAATGCAAAGCTTCTGACATCAATTGTCCATTAAACTTTTGCTTAATATAGTCTGGCACAGAACGAAAATTCTGGCTACTTTCATCAAAACCAATATTCTTTACCAAAGACACTGTAGGCATAATCTGATCTTGATCATTGATAATACATAATATTGTATTAACCATATCTATAACAATACCATCCCAACGATTATGACAACAATTCAAAAAGTAAATTGCTTTTTCAATGCCAGCTCTCCGATATACCTTCAGAAATGTTTTTAACGACAACCTTTTTCTAAATTCTTCATAAGTCATTGCACGTAACTTTGACTTCCACAAGCCCAAACCCCATCCACAGATATCAACATTTTGCTTAAAAAATGTATTCTCGTCATGTTTTATATCGGCAAAATAACGATACCCGCAAAGAGCAAATACACTATCGTCATCTTTATACCGCTCAAATCCTTTATTCATATATTCAAGGAAAGCGGGAGAAAATATATTATCATCTTCCGTAATAATAAACCGATCATGACTCTTTATTATATCATTAAGCAAACATGATAGATTTCCCTTGTCTCCTGGATTCCAAATCCCATAGTTTTCCTCTCGCTTGATAAGATGAAGTTTTTTAAAGCCCATATTACCGCAGTTTTCAAGGAACTCCTTATTTTTCTCCCAGCCTTCCACATATTTTTCCGAGGGAGGATAATCTAATGCCACATATACCTCCGTCTGGTCAGCCCATGAACAGCGTGACAATGATTCCAAACACTTCTTTAAATGTTCGTAACGATTTAATGTCGGAATTAATATTGGGGCTAATTCCATAATTAATTTGATGTAATGTTCCTTTAATGTATCACGTAGTTTTTTGGGGGCGGGACTTCTCGTCTGATCTCAAAATATTCGGTTTTCCACCATGGTGCGAGCACATAAACGTAACCCATTGTCCCAGAAATCACCAGTTCACTTTCTGCTTTCACACCTCTACCCACCTTTATTGAAGCCACAGCATGCGGATAAAGAAAGCAATTTTGTTTTATTTATGCTTTGACACCAGATTTGATTGAACTTCAGTATTCATTTTAGTATTGTAAATTATTGAGGCCATAGTCAAGAAGCTATTCTCACAAGACATAAGGAAACACTTCCTTCAGTTTCAATTGCATCACAAAGTCATTCATGGCATTAGTGATATAGTTTTCATGGTTGTATGCCTGCATATTGTATGAACCAAAAACTCCATTTCTCTACCCATAGATAAAAGCTCTTAAACCAAATAAATAATAGTGATACTCAAAAGACTATGTTCGCTATACCAACGACTCAAAAAATTCATTCCACAAAGCCATTTTGTAGTTCCATCCCCTTTCCATAATAACCTTAACCACTTCCCGAGGAAGAGCTTCTATCTGGTTGTTATATGCCTTTTTTATACATTCACCTAGATTCTCCAAATTATCAACAGGAAAATAACAAGAGGGTTTGTATTTTTCCATATAGGCATATCTTATCCATGCCCCATGCACAACTTTCTTGTTGCATGCAACATATTCCATCACACATCTTGAGCCGGCATCCGTGGTTTGGACATGTACGAAAATGTCCGTGGCCATTCTCAACTTCAACAAATCCAACATATCCAGATGCTCCTCCACTGCAACGAAATCCAAACCTAGTTCCTTACATTTCTCTTTCAGGGATTCAGTGTATTCGTCGCTCCATGTTGTCCTCCCATAAGTAAAAGGAAACAATAACACCAAATTATCGGGCAGTTGATTCCTGACACTATAAACTGCATCTATGATATCCTCATGCCTTTGTTCTCGTTGCGTATTGTAGCCGCAAGTAATCACATACTTATTACATAATCCAAATCTATCCTTGGCTTCTTCTGTTGTAACCTTGCTAGAGTTTTCTTGAATAAAGTCAAAAAATTCTCCTCCCCAGCCCAATTTAACCATTTTTTCAGGATTCACTTTAAACTTTTCCATCATGCACTGTCCAATCTGCGAATCTTTGCTGACAGTAACGTATTTTGCCACAGAATAAATCTGGCCTAATTCTTTTATTGACTTCTCATTTTCCACACGCAACACATCACTACCCCAAGGAGTAATCACAATGTTTTTTGTCATCATTTTTATAAACGGCATCGCAAATTTAATATGGCGATTGGGGAAATGAATATCCACAATATCGTAATGACCTCTCAAAAGTAAACCGAAGAATTCAAAACAATAGTATAGGACATTCATCAACATAACAAAATACCGAAGTTTTATTCTACCGTTATAGGTTCTATGCTGAACGACCCGAATAACCACACCATCCAACTCACTGCGATCGTCATCTGATATAGGTGATGTAACCAATGAAATCTCCACAAGAGGGTTCTTCTTTTTTAGATTAATAACGAACTCCTTGATATGCCCAAAATAACATTCAATACCAATAACCAGAATGTTGTATTTCTTCACAATAGCAATCTTTTATAACACATCTATCATTTTCAAGTATTCAGGCCATTCGCCCATATCTTTCCATGCATGCTCGCTTACAGGGAAACAACCCACACGACCGCCTCGGTTTTTAATCTTTTCCATTAGCTGAGTGATGTGGAAGAACTCACCTTCAGGAATTTCGGCGATGCATTCCGGATTCAGGATATAGACACCCGTGTTAATCATATAAGTCACTTCAGGTTTTTCTTTCAAGGCGGTCATTAAGCCATCTTCACCCGTTTCAATCACGCCGTATGGAATACGAAAACTCTTCACGGCAGTGACAATCGTCAAGTCATTGTGATTATCGCAATGATAGTCATAAACATCACGCATGTCCTGGTCAATGACAATGTCACAATTGCTGACAAAAAATGGGGTGTTTATCTTGCCTTTCAATAACGACACACTGCCAATGGTACCCAGTGGTTTGATCTCCTCAAAAAATTCAATATCATACTTATGCTCCAATTGGTCAAGATAGAAGCGCATCATATCGCTCTTATAATTGACAGACATATAGAACTTCCTACAACCAATAGCTTCGAAATGGTCCATGATTTCCTCAAGGATGGTCTTGTCGCCTATAGGAACCAAGGGCTTGGGGATGACATTGGTGATAGGTTTAAGACGAGTGCCTTTGCCGCCAGCCATAATCACTACTGGCAAATCTATCTTTTCACGAATTTGCGACTCATTTTTTTCAAAAAGGTCTTTCCAAAAAACGACGTCAACAAGTTCTCCTTTGTCATCCAACACAGGCATGCACTCTGCCCTCAAACGGAACATCTTATTACGAATATCTTCTATGTCATCACCCACATATGCAAATTTCTTCTCCCGACTTACAACATCTGCAATAGAAGAATCCAACGATATATTCTTAACAATAGCACGCTGAATATCACCAATGGTCAATATACTGACAAAATGCGATTCTTCAAAAACAAACAGCATCTTCACTTGCTGCTCATCCATTTGCTTAAGGGCTACAAGCAAACTGTTGTCTATGCTTATTTTTCTTTTTTCAAGAGATTCCATATTTACTTTGCATAGCGTAATTACGAGAGAATAGTGACACAGGCACCTTCCACATTTTTTCAAAACCAGAAAGAATGACTTCCGCGACTTATGTGAAAACGACACTTACCATAAAAAAGCGAAAGGTATCGTCACACATTGCATACGTGTTTAAATGTAAAACACTTCGTAGATAATCTCCATTACTCGTAGCATTAACCCATGAAGTCAAGGATATCCTGAATGGTCTTGAACTCTCGAATCCGCTCACCAGTAAGCTTCTTGCCACATTTCTCGTCCATCATAACGATGAGCGACAATTTTGCCATCGAGTCGTACTCGGCAATCTCATCAAGTTCCATTTCAGGCTTCAAAGAGCCACCATCCAGCTCAAGCATATCCTCAAGCATTGCAATTTTTTCTTCGTTTGCCATTTTTAATAATTTATTATGTGTATTTGTTATTGATTTACTTTTATCTTAGCAGGACATTTTTCCTCCATCAACATTCACAATTGTCCCTGTAATTTTCCGAGCTTTGTCGCTCAACAAAAAAAGAACCATATTAGCAATATCCTCTGGCGTACATTCACCAAGGTATTGACGTAATCTGTTGAGTCGGTTTTCATCACTTAGATTTAAATAGGTTTCTGCTTCTTCTATCATCGAGGTACAAGTACCACCTGGTGCAACATTATTCACACGAATACCTTTTACACCAAGTTCTTTTGCAATAGTCCGCATCGAAGCATCCATGGCACCTTTTGATGCACTATATGCAGTTCGGGATTGCCTGCCATACTGTGAGGCTATTGATGATATTCCAACTATACTTAATCCATCATTGTAACATCCTTTTTTCGTTATACAACGAATCATTTCTACAAATGAAAAAAAGTTCACATTCATGACATTTAGCATAAATGGATACTTTGAAAGTTTTAATGGTCTCACATCTCCTACACCTGCCGAATGGACTAATCCGTCCACAGGACCGCACGTTGAGATTATTTGAGAAACACAAGATTCTATTGTTTCCACTTGTCCGAAGTCACATAAATAATACCGATGACCCGTACCATCTAGTTTTTCCATTTGATTACGTAGTTTTTCTTTACTACGTCCTATCATAATAACAACTGCTCCTTCCACCGCCAAAGCCTCACAAATTGCACCACCTATACCTCCACTAGCTCCTGCAACGATGATTTTTTTATTTTCAAAATCCATTTTTTAGTCCTTATGCTGTATATCCGCTATCATTTGCTATACTTTGCCCAGTCAGTGAACGCGTCGCATCACTCAAAAGGAAAGCAACCAATTCGGCAACTTCGTCTCCTTTCACTAAGCCAAGCGGGGCTTGATTATCAATAATTATTTCATCGCTTCGAATTGCTTGTACGTTTTGAATATGAGATTTCTCAAAATCTGTATCAACTGCACCTTTTTGGATACTATTGACACGAATCCCCTTTAGTGCTAATTCTATCAATAGACAACAAACGGCTGCATCAAGAGCAGCTTTCGAAGCACAAAAAGCCATCTTGGCTTTCATTGCCTTTGAACTGCTTATACTGCTCATAGCTACGATGCTTGCTCCATCATTTAAACCGCGACATTTCTTCAATGCACGAACTACTTCGATGAAAACGGCGTAATTATCGTTCATTATTTGGCTCACCAATTCTGGTTTCGCAAATTGCAATGGGCGAAAATCACTATGGACAATATTGAACACAACACCGTCAAAAGGTCTTTTCTTAACAAAACCTTTTATATCAGATTCAACATCTCCAATTGTAAGTTTATCGTATACAACCAATCGTTGATTATCATCTGAGATTGACTTCAAAGCCATGCTTTCTTTCAATAGTAGGAGAATAGCATTGTCAAGCCCTGTCTGCTCACCAACGAATAGGATTCGCTTTTGTGACAAATCGTATTGATTCATTTTTTACTGCTTTGCTTTCAGCGTTTGCACAAGATTCCAGATTGCCTCAATAGAGTTGAAATTCTCTGGATCCAATTCGTTGATACGGATTTGCACGCCAAAAATATCATCAATTTCGGAGATGATTGACACCACATCAAAAGAATCAAGAATACCATCATCTATAAGTGCGGTCTCATTCTCAAAATCCACATCGGCGCGGATGCCTTTCAATAATTCAAGTAACTGTTCCATAGTCAAGTATTTTATAGTTTTACCAAAGATAATGTTGACTTATTCAAATAGGTAAAACCTTTTTTTTGATAGAGGTTTACAGCAGGAGCATTTTGCCGTTGCACCCATAGTTGGTACCGACTGTTGTCGTCAACATGACCTTGCTCTATATAGGCTTCCACAAGTCTATGGCCAACGCCTTTGCCTCTTGCAACTTCTGTTACGGCCACATGGTTCAGCCACATTACTCCTGATTTCTTCTCAAGATGCAAAGCACCAAGACGGTTGCCTTCTAAATCCCTGGCCATCAGGATGGCGTTATTTTGCACCAAAAACGGTGCCATTGCTTGTGGAATGAAATCTCCACTCCATTTGTCAAACGAAGCATTGAAAAGATTTATTGCCCATATCGCATCTTCAACATCCGTGGCTGTTTCAATTTTTATTCCTTCGATGGAAACAGGAGGTGTCAGAGATGTGTATTTGGCAAAATATTGGTCTCTTATTAGGTTACGCTTAAAGCCACAACTTTCCATATAACTCACCTGATCGGTAGGCTCACCAATATTGCCACGGAAGATAATCTCTGTAACTAATTCTTCTCCATCTAGAATTAGTTTCTCGTCCAAATCATTAAGATAGTAATATACACGCCAGAAACCATCTTTCTTCACAAGAAGGAAAGCATTCTTCTCTCCACAACATTCAAATAGAGAATCGTGAACGATCAGGTCTGCAGCTTCACGTTGTATGTAGTCGTTAGTCATACAGCCTCTGCCACCAAATCGTTCCGTGATTCCCTGATAGCGTGTATAATCCTTAATCTTTACAGGCTTCATACCACTTCTTAAGTTCTATACGATCAATCTTACCATTCATATTGTATGGCATTTGGTGCAAATGGTTTATAACCTCGGGGAACATATATACAGGTATACGCTCTTTAACCAAATTGACAATGTCTACGGGCTGACCGTCAGTTGTTGTATAATAGAGTATCAACTTGTCATCAGGCTGATCAATGATGCAAGCAGCATTAGTTACACCATCAATCGCATTGACAGCCACCTCTATCTCACCCAACTCAATACGGTTGCCCTTATGCTTTACTTGAAAATCTTTTCGCGATACGAAAATGAGATTCCCATCTTCTGCAATACGTACCAAATCACCTGTGCGATAAATTGTGTCATTGTAGAATGAATTGAGCGGATTCTGAATAAACACCTCATTAGTTTTAATTCGGTTGCCATAGTATCCCAAAGCCACACCACTGCCACGCACACATAGTTCACCTACCTCACCAAAAGTAGCCTCGGTATCATCATCTTTCAACACCAATACCTGCTTATTTGGACAGGATTTGCCTATCGGTATGTATTCGTCATCAGAATACGGACGAGTAACATCGAAATATGTGCAATCTACGGTGATTTCGGTTGGTCCATATAGATTAACGAAACGAACGTCTGGCAATTTCTCTTGCCAAGTTCGAAGCTGTTTAGCAGGCATAGCTTCACCTGCAAAAGCCACGAGGCGTAAATGCTCGGGCAAAACCGAGTCAAGGATGTTACTATTGCCCACCATTACAATAGCCGAAGTAGCCCACAGGATGGCAGTAATATGCCTTTCATTAAGTAAAGGAATCAAATGTTTGGTAAAGGTGAAATATTTCTTATCAATCACATTCAAGGTCGCACCACTCCTTAGGCAGATACAAATATCTTTCACAGAACCATCAAAGTAAAATGGTGTCTGGTTACCAAGTGCATCGTTATCGGTAAATTTAAACGTTTCTACTAGCCAATCTGCCAAGTCAATCATGCCTCTGTGACTTATGAGGACTCCTTTTGGCACACCTGTAGAGCCACTCGTAAAGATACTGTAAACCGGATCAAGGTCTATTATCTGTCTACGGATTTCTACCAACAGAGTCTCATCCTTTGTCTCCTGGATTGCATCCGAATAGTTATAGCGGAATCCCAAAAAACCTATTTGGTCAAGGATCAAATTATCCCTATCGCTAATTGTCACAGCGGCTATGGCATTACAGACATTGGCAATAAGTTTCACTCTCTCAAACGGCATCTTGCAGTCGATTGGCACATAGAAATTCCCACTCTCCAAAACACCCATGAAACCAACAAGCGTATCAATTTTACGGTCTACAAAGACCAATACAGCCCTTCTCATAACGTCTTTCGCATCACGGGCTATACGAGTTCCTATACACTCCGCCTCAGTCTGCCACTGTTTAAATGTCAAGGAACGCTTGTCGTCGGCAATGGCAGTTTTGTCGGGAAAACGCAAAACTATGTTATCTAGATATGATAATATGTTTGTTACCACAATTAAAGTCCTCTCATATCCTTAAAAAGTTCGTTGGGGTCACTAATTATGCCTTCCTCAAAGACAGTATCATCAAAGATGATAGGCAAAATATCGTCCGTGTTGATCCAGAAAGATGTAACGCCCCATGAAAGACCAATACCAAATCCACAAAGCATCACATTGATTTTCTTACTTTCCATATCGTTCCCATATTTGTCACACATGGAAACCACGGGTGAAGCCCCACTGGTATTACCATATTTTGGCAAAGTGATGGGCATCTTATCGGCTGGTATTCTTGCTTTCTTGGCAATTTGCTGCAAAATGTATAAATTTGCCTGATGAAAAGCAAAACAATCATAGTCATCAATACTAGTATTGGTCTGAACAAGGAAATCCTTTACAATTTTAGGTACATCAAATACCGTAAACGTAAACACCGAAGTGCCACGCATGAATGAATCGTAAAGCGAGCGTTCAATACCATCCTCACACATCACTTCATTATGAGGAGGATTCATATTGCGACATCCACCACCTGGTACGATAAGATAACGGTAACCATTGCCGTCACTCCGCACAAGACTATGTATTTCATCGTTGAGATTATCCGTACGTTCCAATAATAAACATACGCCCACATCACCACCTAACATTACTTTCGACTTGTCGCGGGGATTGACAGTTTTACTGCCCGTGTCTCCACTAATAAGCAATGCCTTACGAATATTGCTCGTCATCATCATCGAACTTAACACTTGAATGCCATAAACAACCGCTGAGCAACCCAAAGAAATGTCGAAACATACACACTCCGTATCCAGTCCAAGTCGTTTTTGAACAATAAACGCAGTGGCAGGACGTGGATAGTCAGGGCTATGGGTCGCTACAACAAGAGCTCCTATTTCAGCTTTGTTAATATTTTTCTCTGCTAAAAGCTTTTCAGCGGCCACATAACCCAAATCACCTGTAGTCTGATGATAAGATGCCTTGCGCGAGGAAACCACTCCTGTCATCTTCTTGAACTTTTCCACTTCCTCTTCGCCAAACTGCACCTTGAAATCATCAGGTCGCACCTCATTTGTAGGCATTGCCGCAGCCATAGCTGCCACACGAATACCTGAAAAACTGAATATTGCCATTGTGATTTATCCTATATTGAATAATTTAGATGACTGAGATAAATAATGACCAGGCTTCTTTATGTCTTTAATTACAATAGAGCCTGGAGACAGCCAAACATCGTCACAAATTGTAATGCTCGAGGAAATAGTAGTTCCTACCCCAACAAAACATCTCTCACCTACTATTACATGGCCAGCAGTGGTAACACCTGTTGAGAAGAAAGAATGTTTTTTCACATGCCCTCCGTGATTTACAATAGAGCGTAGCGTTATCATCACATTATCCTCTATTATAACATCCCTGCTGATATAGACACCATCTGACAATAAAACACCTTCACCCATGATTGCAGTAGGGTGCACAAATGCCGTAGGAGAAATAATATTTGCCAAAGGCACAATACCTTTAAAACGATTATATAATTTCTCTTTTACTGAAAACTTCAGATAACCAATAGCTATAAAGATACCATCAAAAACCCCATCATTGTATAAGTTGATAACATCATCATCATTCCCCAATATAGGAAATCCATTAATAATCGTTCCCTTTCCAAAGTTTCCATCAATGAAGCCAGCCACCTCATACTGTTGCCACTCATTGACACTTTTACTCAAATCAACAGCTAACGTGCCAGAGCCCAAAAAAGCAATTTTTTTCATTATCTTTTTTATTTTATCTTCCATTTAATACTTTCATAATTCTAGGACACAACCTATTTAGTCCCACACCTAATAAAATTGAAATAAGACAACCAAAAATGATTTGGACAAAATATATGATTAGTAGTGATAAATCAGAACCACTTGATGTAAGTTTAGAGAGAGGAAATGCCAACCAATACAACAAAATCCAATGAAAGGCAAAAATGAAAAAATACGTATTTTTTATTTCGTGAACCAATCTATTCTCTGTTTTTTTCTTCTTTACCAAAAATGCGCCTATTTTAAATACGGCAATCACGCCTACTAATATGGCTAACCTATGAATGTAGCAATTAAAAAGCATCTGCTTGCTGAATAAGTCAACAATGACAATTATGGCATAAACATAAAAAACCCAATTACCAACTTTCATGAATTCTGCAACAATATTCTTCTCATTCAATGCAAAATAAGCACCCATTATAAAAAAAAGGACTGGTGGTCTCAAATAGGTGACCAGAAATGCGCTATATTTACCTGTAACCAACCAAGCTACAACCAGTATTATCATACCGAAGCGTTTGAAATATTTTATGAACCAATAGATAATCGGAGAAAAAACAAACATTGTTATTAAATCGCGAAGATACCAAAAAGGTACATTTATAGGGCTACCACCTCCATTGAAATTCACAAAGAGGCCAAAAAAACAACATTTCGCATCTTTCAAGAAAACACCAGTATTAGCGTTTAACCAAGGAACATATCCTATTACATCTTCTGACTCATTACGAAATATATTATATCCAAAAACAGCTTCCAACAATAAATAGATGAAATTCCATAACATAAACGGTATTAAGATAGTTAAGAATCTTTTCTTAAGTTTCACTCTATAAGATTGAAAGTTAAAATCTCCATTTTTAAAAAACAAATATCCTGAAATCATGAAAAACACAGGAACACAAAATCCAAATATCGCTTTTGAGAAAAGATAGCTAACATAGTCATACCACCCACCATTTCTCACATAATCAATCAGTTGCGGATACAATCTCGTCGTAAATCTGCAATGTATTATGACAACTCCTATCATAAGTGGAAATCGCAGGAAATCTATAACCCTTGATTGCAGTTCTTCCTTATCTATTTGGTTCATCTACTTCATATCTATTATTAGCCAATGACAAAAAAAGACTTAATTCTTCGCTCATAATCCAACAGTAATCTATTAACAGATTCCTTTGTATCTGCCTGAACAATAAACTGCCCATATCTATCCAATCCGCTCATGAAAGGACGTATTTGAATGCCCTCCTGTAAATTGCACTGAAAATCAACTATATTAGGCCATGATATGACATCTTCAATACCAGGAAGGATTCGCTTTACAACCCCTTCTTTCAATTCCAAAAATCTCACTCCTGAAGCTTGATTTGTACGATTTATTATGAGTTCAACCTTTTCTCCCAAAGCGATGTTCAGCAATTGGTCTTCCATGTTGATGCCAGTCGAAAGCGGCACCAACAAAGAAGTGATATAGCCACCTCCTAAGCGTGGACTAGTCTCTATGACAAAGACACCTCGCTCATTGATTTTGAGTTCCGTATGCGACGGACAATTCTCAAAACCCATACAGGAGGCAATCTTATCAATCAATTCTCGTATGGCCTCTTTTTGTGCTTCCGTAAGATTGGCAGGTTGCTTGTGCGCCAGTTCCACATTGTAGGGAAATTCCGTAGTAGTCTTCTCAGTAAACTGAATCACTTCAGACTTACCTTCATAATGCAAACCCTCTATGCTGTACTCCTGCCCTTCGATGTACTCTTCCACAAGCACCGTGTCCAAATGAGAGTATTGCAAAGCCTCCTGCAAAGATTCTTGCAATTCCTCTTTCGAACGACACAACTTCACGCCTCGGCTACCAGAGTTGTCACGAGGCTTCACAATCAGCGGATAATATAAGTCCTCGGCATCCTCCACCTTCGAGATCAAACGACCATGGGCACAGGGCACACCACCTTCCATGAATCTATGCTTCATCTGGTACTTGTCCGTAGACCATTGCGCCGTCTCAACGGAAAAGAATGTGAAGCCATACTTCTCTGCCACCCTTGCCATCATCACCAAAGGCTTGTCGGTCGCTGCAGTCACGATGGCATCAACACCATACTTTTCCACTAATGCACACGTCCCCTCATAGTCTTGTCCACCAACGATTTCGAAGGCATCCACCTCGTCCTTACATACCGCATCGGCACAAGGGTCAATGCCTATGGTAAACAGGCCTTTCAGCTTGGCTCGACGGATGATGGAGCGTTGCAGTTCGCCCACACCGAAAACGAGGATGCTTTTCTTATCCATGGAGGGTTTCGTCAAGGGTCTTTACGATAAAGTCAATCTGATCCATCGTCAATGCCGCATACATCGGGAGTGTGATTTCATGGTCAGTCACATACTCCGTTTGAGGCAACACTGCGGGATAATCCTTATAGATAGAGAAACGATGTACAGCTGGATAATGCACACTGGTTTGAATGCCAGCCGCATGAATCTTGTCGCGGATAGCATCGCGATAAGCCGTATCGCCTTTAGTCAAAACGACGGGCATGATGTAATTGCTCACAAACTCCTTATTGTCGGCAAACGGCACCACCACGTCCTTCACGTTGGCCAGCTGCTCCACATAACGCTGACGTACTTTGATACGGGTATCCAAGTCGGCAGGCAACTTCTTCAATTGCTCGATGGCAATGGCGGCACGGATGTCGTCCATGCGATAGTTATAACCTAATTCGAGGATGTCGTATGTGGTGGCATGGCCGCTGGCGCGTTGGTAACTCATGGTCGTCATGCCATGCGAACGCAGCAGACGGGCTTTCTTGGCCATCTCCTCGTTATTGGTGATAAACATGCCGCCTTCACCCGTTGAGATATTCTTGTTGGAGAAGAAGCTGAACGCCGCGCAATCGCCAATGGTTCCTAATTTCTTACCCTTATATTCAGACAACGGACCGTGACATGCGTCTTCAATCACCTTCAGGTTATGCTCGCGCGCAATAGCCATGATTTCGTCCATGTGAGCAGGGAAACCCGCCATGTGAACCACCACGATAGCCTTGGTCTTAGGTGTAATTTTTTTCTCTATCTCGTTAGGGTCAATGTTGACATGCTCTGGACCGATGATATCGCAAAACACAGGTGTTGCACCTGCATAACAGATGCAATTCACCGAAGCTGCAAAAGTCAGCGAAGGCACCAGCACTTCATCGCCAGGACCGAGGCCGCACACCATGCAACACACATGCAAGGCAGCCGTGCAGTTAGTCATTCCGACTGCATAATCCACGTGCCACATATTGACGAACATCTGCTCTAATTGTTCGTTTTTGGGGCCAGTGGAAATCCAACCCGATTGTATGGTATCGAAAGCAGCACGAGCCTCGCGCTCGTCAAAGTTCAAATTAAACAGAGGTATTTTATAAGCCATTACCCAAATATTAAATCAGTTTTAATATGATTCTTCAACCAGTTGTTCATCGGTCTCCATAAAAGCAGTCGCAATTGGTCAACAAGAACACTTGACACAAAAACAATCATTATTGCTAATGCCCAATAGCCTACTATCAATAATCCATCAAAATGCTCGTAGAGAAATCTGAACTGTTTAGTATAAAGAAAGAATATTGCTGTATGTCCTAACAAGCAAGCCAATGTTGATTTAGCAATATGATTGATGAATTTAGATTGAACATGCAACTGCTCAAACATCATCAAGAATGCCACTGAGGAAAGGATTACCAATGGATTAGTATAGGCAAACCAAAAACTAAATCTAACAATCTCCAAATGTCCCGAACGTACAAAAGCATGAGCCACCATTGCTAGTATAAATGAACACATGATGTAAATGAGAGGACATGCTTTCTTAAACCAACGAGGCAAACCGTACAAACGAATGGCACGAGCCATAAGATAAAGAATCATAAAAGAAAAGACAGAATACCCATTTTGCGTTCCAAGCTTTACCGCAGGAAATGGAGGCAGCCAATCAAACCACAATTCAATTAAAAGCAAAGACGCCACCCCCACCCATAAAATCTTCTTTCTCACAAAATTACAAAATGAATTAAGCATTGGGGCAACAAAAAGTAAAGCTATATATGATGGTATAAACCAGTTCGAAGAAGTAATAAAGAATGCATATTTATGGTTTATTCCCTCGCCAAAATAATATCGGCAAACGACCTTAACCAACATCCAAAAAAAGCAGATAAAAGCAAGATTGATAAGGCTTGTTTTCTTGGGTGAAGCAGAAAAATAACCCGTTATCAATATGAAAACATTGACTCCAATGATAGAAAAACCTTCCAAAAGATGCACACCAAAAGAAACATTATGACCGAGTGATTGCCCCGTGGTATGGACAAGCATAACCAACAGAATGGAAGCCAACCTACATAACTCAATATTGGATTGCCTTTGAACTACCATTTTAAACCATTTTGACTTTACATTTTCTCATCCAAATTCTTTCCCTTCTCTTCATGCTCAAAATTCGGAATGAACTCTTTTATTGCTTTCACCACATCTTCCTTGGTAAAGTCACCAACGAAAAGGCTTTCCAGTTTTTCAAAGAAAGCATTCACCTCATTCATTGGACGACGGATAGTTTCCTCCACGACACCCAAAGCTTTGAAGCGTTCCATGTTTATGCATTCGCCTGGGATATAGAACTCTTCGTACGCTTTCTCTCCTGTCGTATCACTCTTGAAATAGACGACAGGATACGTGTTACTATCGTATGACATCTGGCTTGCATATCGTTTGGCATCCTCATCATTGGCACATTCCTTTTTGGTGAATCCTTCTGATTTCACAAAATCATCGCAGATAGCACTGAAAGTTAGCATCTGATCTTCACCCAACTTTGGGAAAAACACTTCACCACCATTGCCAAGGATACAGGCCAACATGCAAATCTGCCCGCTTTCTTCGGGGGAGACGAAGTAACGTTTCACATCGTTGGGTGCCGCCAAAGGCTGTTTCTTCTGCAAGCGGTGCAGCCAGCCATCAGGCAAAGAGCCGTTGCTGAAAGCCACATTGGCAAAACGCGCAGTCGTGACCTTGAACTTATCATTATAGGACATCACCAAGTCCTCCATGATGCGTTTGCTGGCGCCCATGATATTCACTGGATTAGCTGCCTTATCGGTGCTCACACAGAAGAAATGCTTGGGCGGATATTCGCAAAGCAAATCCATCAGCTTCTTTGCCTTGATGTCGTTGTTTTCAATGAGTGCCTGCACCGAATATTTGTCTTTCTCGCTGCGCACATGCTTGTGGGCAGAAAAATTGGCCACGATGTCGAAACCTTTCTCCTCACGAAAGATACGAGCGAAAATCGGATCTGCAAAATTGAGCGTATAAGTGCGATAATCCTTTGGCACGAACAATCCAAATGTAGAACGAATGTCTCGTGTCAGCTCGACCAAACTATTTTCGTTCAAGTCAATCACCACAAGCTTTCCTGGACGAAAGCGAAGCACAGCCTTAATAAAAGAAGAGCCGATACTTCCCGCCCCGCCAATGACACAAACAGACTTGCCTTCAATCTCTTGTATTAATTGAGTGGCATTAGCGTGAATGTCACCCTCAAACATACTTGAAGGACGATATATGACACTTTCGGCAATGAATTTATCCAGATCGAACATTTTACCCAAAAACTATACAACAAGATAATTAAGCGGTGCCACATGCAGCCCCTTTGTTTTTAAAGCCATCGTCCCCCACGTCAAGCCTAGTCCAAACGAAGAGCACACCAAAGTCAGCGGTCTTGATTGCAATTCATCTGCTATCTCTGACACCATCAGCATCAAGATAGAGGCACCGCCCAAGTTACCAAACTTTTGAAGGTTATATGGCACTTTCTCTAAAGGGAATTTCAATTTCTTAACAATGCGATCCACGATCAGTTTGTTCGCCTGATGAATCAAGAAGAAATTCACATCTTTGTCTTTGTCAAGTCCCAAGTCATCAATCATTTTCTTCAGACTGATGGCAGGCTTGGTAATCGCAAAAGAGAACACATCCATGCCATTGATTAAGGCATCTTTGGGTGTCCGAACAATGCCATTGCCGAAATCCTCATACTCAAACGATTCCTCCTTAGTTACAGGATGCCTGTAACCGCCATGAGGGGTCATCAATGCCTTATAGCCCGAGCCCATCGTATTGAAATCCATAATAATGTCAGCTGCTTCTGGATCGTACTCCAAAGCCAAAGCAGTCCCGCTATCTCCAAACAACGGCATACGACTCTTATCTTTGGGAGAACCCATGCGCATAGCGGTATCACCAACGAGCAACAAAGCCCTTTTTGCAGAACCTGCTGAAAGAAGATTACCCGCCACATTGATGCCATACATACATCCACAACAACCCATAGGAACATCCAGCACGAATGTACTGGCAGGCAATCCCAACCGATCTTGAAGAATGGCAGAAGTGGGAGGTGTCTTATAATCTCCTGTCACGGAGGCAAAAAGCAGTATATCTATCGACTCCTTATCCCAGCCCAATCCAGCAATCAATCGTTCCGCGGCGTCAAAGCACAAATCAGAAGCGCAAATATTATCTGGAGCGATGTATCTGTTCTTTATGCCAATCGTAGCATCAAACAAATCTGCCTCTTCCTTTGTGAAAATAGGCAACTCTGCCGTTTTCACAGGGTTGTTGGGCACTGTGCCTGTGACACCTCTGAGTGCCACGTTTTTTATCTGCCAAAAAGCCATTAGAGTTCTATTTCATATTTGGCCAATACCTTTTTAACATTGTCGTATGAGGTGAACTCAAGGATGTCCTCAGCATCAAGCATAATGTCAAATTCATCCTCGACCGCTGTTGACAAGCTCAGTTGCCTGACCGAATCCCACCCTTCAACATTACACTTGTCGAACTCGCTATTCAGAGCCGATTCTTCAACGCTGAACACCTCGCAAAAAATCCGAGTAAGCTTCTCTAAATTATTCATATTGTTTTTATTGATCTATCACTTTTCCAGTTTCATTTCTCAAAATTTCTTTCACCACTTGCACTTCAACTTTTTGATGGAACAAATGGGTCTTTTCTTCAATGAATGAAGGCAACAATTCTTTGAGTTGAGAGTTGGTCACCAACACCACCAGCTTTTCATCATCACCCTTGCAGTAACAATCAGTATTAAATTCGGCTTTGACCATTTGTTCTACTTCATCCAAACCGATGCGCAAGCCGTATATTTTCAAGAATCGCTTCAAACGACCGATGATATAATAGCATCCATCGACATCGCGATATGCCATGTCGCCCGTGTGCATTACACCATGGTTTTCGTCAGCTTTCAATAGGTCTTCCCTACAAGTGGCATAGCCTAAAGTAACATTTTCACCCCGATACACCATCTCACCTTCCGCTTCTCCTTCAAAGGTTTCAACGCCATCCTTATCAATGATGGAAAGTTTCCCACCCGGTTCAGCAAAACCGATGCTACAAGTTTTCGTTGTTGCCCATTCGGCCGGCAAATAGGCCATACGTGCCGTACATTCCGTCTGTCCGTATGTAGCAATGAATTTCTTTCCATTGTCATGGGCATATTGTGCCAACATTTTGAACATTTCCTCCGACAACTTGCCGCCGCCTTGCGTTATCACCTTTAAGTTTGGCAAATCCATACGAGTGAAACGCATTTTGGTCAATATTTCATAACTGTAAGGTACTCCTGCGAAACAGGTTGCCTCCTTCAGCATGGACCAGAAGCCTTTGTCCAACAACGACCTGCCCGAAAGCAACAATGTGGAACCTGCGAGCAGATGAGAAGTAATCACCGAAAGTCCCATAGTGTAGTGCATGGGCAGAATCGCCATGGCCTTTTCACTGCCATCCAATTCAAACAAACACCTCACATTGTCGGCATTAGCCTCAATGTTGCGGTAGCTATGCCGCACCAATTTAGGGCTACCCGTAGAGCCTGAAGTAGGTAACAAGAGCGACAAGTCGTCAAACAAAGGAACTTTTGGACAACCTGTCTTCACCAAAGAATAGTCCCAAGCAGTAAATACGGATTCAAATCCCTTTCTCTCCGCAATATCATTCGGCATCCATAAGTATTCGGGCTTGTAAACCTCAAGCAGGTTTTTATACAATCCCTCTTCCGTTGCCGAACTGAGAATCAAAGGGACAATCCTATTGGACAGCGAAGCCGTATAACCCAACAAAGATCCTATCTTGTTTTCAGAAAGGATAAAAATCAGCGTACGGGATGACAGATGTCGGGCAAACTCAACAGCAAAATCACAAATTTCGCCGTAGGTCAAGCTGTAACCACTGTCGTCAACGACAGCTACCTTGCTTCGATCTTTCTTGTCTAAATCAAGGAACATCGTCCTTTTAAATTATCGCGCCACCATCAATTCCAATAATCTGTCCAGTCAAATAAGAAGACTGATCAGAGGCAAGGAACAGACATAGATTGGCCACTTCTTCTGGTTCGGCCAAACGGCCAAACGGGATATCGTTAATCTTTTGCGCAAATTTCTCTTCAAGAACCGCTTTGAATCGTTCCGAGCCAACCATGCCTGGAGCAATGGCGTTGACACGGATATGTTGCTCGGCAAGTTCTTTGGCTGCTGATTTGGTGGCAGCAATCACAGCTCCTTTAGTTGCCGCGTATGACAATTGACCTTTTGAACCCTTCTCCCCTACCATACTTGCCATATTGATTATGGAACCACTTTGCTGTCGGGTCATAATTCTCGACACCAACGACATCAGATGCACCAAAGCAACCACATTGACATCAAGCATCTTTCGAAACTTCTCATAATCAATCATCGGCATCAATTCGTATGAGATGAGTCCTGCTATATTGGCAAGCACATCAATGCGACCATGCTCTTTCTTGACAGCCATAACTGTGGCTTTCACCGCAGAGAAATTGCAAATATCCAATTGGACCGATACAATCTTTCCATTCTCTTCACTAAATGTATCCACCCATTCCATACCCTTTATGTCGACAGCGTAAACCACTGCTCCCTCTTTCGCAAAAAGTTTTGCAGTAGCTTGTCCTATTCCAGCGCCTGCGCCAGTGATAATGGCAACTTTATTATTTAATAATCCCATCACTTTTTTTATATAGTTACACCTCCATCAATCACCAACGAGTGACCAGTCACCCAAGAGGATGCATCTGACAGAAGATAGATAATACCATAAGCAATATCCTCAGGTTCACCATAGCGTTTCAGAGGATACTTCTCCATGTCCAGTTTATGCTGTTCTTCTGAAATCGCTCCACCTTGAATAAGCTTAGTATTAACCATGCCTGGGTTTACTGTATTCACTCTGATTTTCTTAGCAGCCAATTCTCTAGCACAAAATTTCATCGTGGAATTGATTGCTGCTTTGGAAGCGCCATATACACCATTGCCAAGAGAATACGATCCATTTCCACCAATTGAAGACACAAACACTACAGAAGAGTCTTTTTCAAGTTTCTTTTTCTTTACCAATAATCTTAACAACTCCACTGGAGCAAAGAAATTGACATTGAAAATCTCATCATACTTGTCTCTTGTTGAGAACGGAAAAGGGGAAGTCATTCCTTTTCCTGCACAAAGCACAACACCGTTGAGCGTATCAATTGTACTAACAAGATTTTCAAGTTCCTCTTGTCGAGTCAGTTCGGCAATAACCATACTATGGCCTTCGCCGTCCATTTGAGACAGTGTTTCTTTCAATCGTTCCTCATTACGGGCAGTAATGATCACTTTCGCGCCCAATTTGGAACACTGAATGGCTGTTTCTTGACCAATACCTGACGAGGATCCTGTGACTAAAACAGTCTTGCCATCTAAAGAAAAAGGATTATACCTCATACCCATTGTGATTCTTCTTTCAATTCTTCAACTTCAACCAAATCAGAAACAACCATATAGTCCGAATCAAATGCCACAGTACCCCAAGAAAGACCAACACCAAAGCCACAACACAAGAATCTTGTAGTTTTTTTCTCAAACTTCCCTTTGAGTTGAGAAACAATAGTCATTGGGATAGATGCCGACGAAGTGTTACCGAAATTGTACATACATGATGGAACTTTCTCTGGGTCAATCTTCAGTTTCTTCACTATTTGGTTGTTCATCTTCATGTTGGCCTGGTGAAAGATGTAGTAGTCGTAATCAAGATAATCAAACCCAAAGTGTTCTGCCAGTTTTTTAATTGATTTCGGAGCGGTAGTAATACCAAATGAGAACACATCCATACCTTTCATTCTGGTCTGGAGACGGTTCATCATTTTGCCTTCAATCTCTTCGGTATCGAAAGATGTAAGTTTGACCTGATTCCTGGAACCACCATCGGGTATAATGATAGCATCATAACCACTACCGTCTGTGCCAAAGTGGAACTGGAAACCTTTTGCTCCCTTTACGTACTCAATAGCGGTAGCTGTACCCGCATGACCAAAAAGCGGATCGTGCGTTGCTTCTATCCTTTTCTTTGCATCTCCAACAAGTAGTAAGGCTTTTTTGACAGAGCCAGTAGCAACCATTGATGCCACGTTACTTAATCCATAAACCCAACCAGAACAGCCCAATGCAACATCTTCAGCATAGCATTCTCTATCCAGCCCTAACCGATCCTGTAGAATACATGCTGTTGCTGGCAAAAAATAATCCGCTGTTTGTGAAACAAAGACAAGCGCTTCAATTTCACATTTATCCCATCCCAAATCAGTGATCAACTTTTCAGCTGCTTCACAACACAAATCTGAAGTGCATAAGGTATCGGATACACGACGCTCTTTCACGCCTGTTGTTTCCACAAAAGCCTCTGGAGAATATTCTGAAGAAATACAATCCGTTTCATGAGGAGTCAAGTTACTGAAAACCTGTTTAGGAACACCAGCACTGATACCGGCAATCCTGACATCCTTGAATTCCAAAAAAGCCATTAGAGTTTTTCAATTACTTTGTTGTACAAGTCTTCAACCGTAACAGAATTCTTCACATCGTCTCCTTTCAGGGCAACATCAAATTCCTCGTCTACCATGGCGATTAAAGAAAGGCCAATTAAAGAGGAGTACTCATCAAGGTCACGAAATGCTGTTGTTGCTGTGATTTCACTCGGATCTGTGTCATCAAATTGCTCTGCAAAAAGAGCCACAAATTCTTCTAACGATTTCATAATTAATATTCTTTTTAATTTATTTCTTTCGTTTATTGTTTCTAATTGTCTTTAGAATATTTTTCATTTCATAATCACCATTATTTTTATGGGCAAAATACTCTTCCTTGAGGATTGAACCTAAAAGCAAATCATAGTACCGCCCATTTTTGAAGACGGCTTTTCTTAGTATACCTTCTTTTTGCCAATAGAGAAATCCCCCAATTCCATTACTGTCCTTATGACCAAAAATGGACGAGCCATAAAGTCGATTCAATCCCAATCGCTCAAAAGCATACTCCATAATAAACAAATAAGCTTCCAACCAGGCGAGACCATCTTTATAATCCCTATCACCTATCACAATTCCGGAAAAATTGGCGGAACTATTGATGTAATGAATCTCTGTCAATTGAACATAACCTATGATTTTTTTTGTCTCATCGTTGGCACAAATGGCCCAATAGACCTCATATGGGTTATGCGGCATCTTGGATCTCACCCATTTGGCAACATCATCCTTACATATTTTTCGATTAAGACCAACAGTCATTTTATTGAGTTCGTCATCGTTTTTCCAACGATAAATAGCATCAATATCCTCTTCTTCGAATGCTCTAAAAAAAACAGTACTTTCCATGTTACAGATTCATTTTTCCTTTATTCGATTGGTAAATAAAGTATCCGTTACGATCCGCGTTACTATATACTATGGGTAACGGACCTTCTTTTATTTCATATTCTACAATCTCAGGATAATCTAAATGGTTACGTATCACGTCACCAATTTGCGGTGCCAATGCACTGTAAAAATATACACCAGCATACCTGGAAACACACTTCTCTGGAACTTTAAAACTTCCAACAGCAAGCTCTATTGCACCTTTCACCAAATCATATCCAGTGGACAAACGCACCAAATCAGAAGTTATATAATCACCTCCCATTCTGGCTCCAATCTCAATGACATACAATTCGCCTTTGGAATTCATTTTAATTTCTGTATGGCTTGGTGAGTTTTCTATCTTCAATGCGGTTAAAGCCTTTTCAACCATAGCCTTTATTTGTGAAGCAATTTCTTTTGAAATGTTAGCTGGCTGATGATGTGCCATTTCTATGAAATGTGGAGCACCACTCGTAACCTTATCAGTTATCTGAATAAAATAATGCTTGCCGTTACAACTGAGATATTCCACGCTGAACTCTCGACCATCAACAAACTCCTCAACAATGGCTTCCCTTGAACGAGAATGGTCAATGGCTATATTAAATGCCTCTGTCAAACCGTCAGGATTATCCAATTTCATTATTCCCTGGCTTCCTCCACTATCAAGAGGTTTAACAATAATTGGATAACGAAAATTGAGCATCTGCAAACCCTGCTCATTTTTTACCCTGAAGTATCTAGGAACTGGAATTCCATTCTGTTCAAAAGCACATCTTTGGGCAAATTTGGTTTCAGTCAGTTTTACACACTCCTCGGTATTACTCACCAATCCCATCGCCTGAGCGACATATACCACTGTGGGAAGCGCCGATTCCAAACTAAAGGAAGTAATACCATCTACCTTTTCCTTTCGACAAACCTTCAACACCTCATCTTTATCCTTAAATGAAATAGGATAAAATCTGTCGCAATACTCCTTACACACAGCTCCCTCAGCCCATGCGATGCCAATAATGGAATAGCCTAACGCTTTAGCCTGTCTATAATATGGAATTAAAGGCTCATTTGCCCCAATAACAGCAAGTTTAGTCATGGTAATGCTTTTTAATAATGCTGACTACTTTCATCATGTCAGTTTGGTCATACCTCTGGTCAATGGGAATGGCCAAGATAGTGTCATAGATAGATCTAACCACATCATTGACCAGCACCTCTTCATAGACAACAGGCCAAATCACCGGAGCATATATATGTTGTGCAGCCAACTCTGCTTGTAATTCCGATCGGTCAGAAACAAAAATCGTGAAATACAAAGGTGCTGTTGATACTTCCGACATGTCATCCCATAACAATTTGCATGATTCAATTCCTTTTAAATGTTCAAAAAGGAATCTAAAGTTATCCAACCTGCGCTGCTGGTTTTTCTCAACATCTTCCTGTTGCAGCAATTGGCGAGAAACCATTGCCATTTTATGGGGTTGAACATCGGCATCCACCATGCCATTCGCCATTTTGTTCAATCTTCGCGAAATACTCTTGACCTCTTCATTGTCGGTGGAAAAATACAGACCTCTAAGATACATCGCATCCGTTTGAAGTGAGACAAAGCTTTCATTTTCATGCAACTCCTCTACAAATATTGAAGAACTTGTTTTTGCCTCCAGGAATGCGCCATCAGGAATAGAGAACCACTTGCGATAACTACCAACATAATAATCAACGAAATCAAGCCGTTGTTTGGAGAAAATGCATTGAGTCAAATCCACCACCAACTTACAACCTTTAGAACGCACCTCTCTCAACAGAGCAATCTCTTCTTCACCCAAGTCCATTCCATAATAAGGATGGACTAACATTAAATCGAAATCAAGTTTTGAACACAATGTCAACACAGCACCTGTGTCAATCTTAAGCTTATTATCTATGGGATAATAATAGCAATCCCAACCTTGTTCCTTGAAAGGAGTTATAACAGTATCACAAGTATATGCGGGGATAAGGACTTTCCGATTTGTATCATCCAGATGTCTTGCAATAACAGCAAAAGCCTCTCGGCAAAGTGAATAATAGGCGGTGCTCCCCGCATCTGATATCCACGTTTCTGTTCCCAATCCAGCAAAATCAGAATCATAAAGAGGAAAAATGCTTCCTATATCCTTCATTTTACAACTATCTTTAACCATTCTTGTTGATTAGCGATATAGTTTTCAAGCTCCTTAGAGGAAGAAAACTTCAGCACTAAAGTGCCAATAGCATCATTTGCGCCCTTAAAAGCATTGACCTTGTCGCCTTTTTTTACCCACAAATCTTTTTCAACAATCTCGGCAGGCATATCCTTGCTAATGTCCAAATGGTCAAATACACCCTCTTTATCAGCGTGAAGAATAATCTCTGCCCAATGTCCGCAATATGGTTTTTGTTCAATTACAGGAACAGAATCGCCTACTATATACCGGGTCATCGCTGTAATCATATCTACGCCAGTAGCATAGTGCAGCATCTCGCACAATCGGTTCCCCCCTCCACGTGGAGTCAACTCCATAATGTATGGTTTACCGTCTGTGCCTATTCTTGTCTCAATATTGTAGATATTAGTTTTCATGCCCAACAAGGTAATGAGACGCTGTATTTCTGATGTCAAGTATTCCTCCTGCTCATTAGTAAATGTTGAAGGCCAACTGTATGCCGCTGGAGTATAAGGATTTGAAGCATTCACATCAAAGCGCTGCGAATTAAAGCTTATGAATTTCAATTTGCCATCCACCGAAAAACTATCCGTATCAGAAGAGCAACCTTGCTTTTCGATGAAGTCCTCAATAATAATATGTCCAGAAAGTGATTTGTCAATGGCATGTTCAACGGCCTTTTTCAACTGATTTCTATTATTAACTCGCGTTACACCCTTCGACCCTGCTGAATCCGTGGGCTTAACAATGACAGGATAATCAAATGAATCTTGATCTACCACAGCTTCTTTTACACTAGAATACCCTTTTGCCTTCGGCACATTAAAACCATGTTTCGACAAAAAATCACGAAAACGGTCCTTGTTCTGCAAAATGCATACCGATTCGTATGGCCCAAATGATGGTAGTCCCATTTGCTGCTGCACATAAGATGCAGATACGACCCCCGGATCCACTCCAAACGACATGATGCCATCTATCTTCTTCTCTCGCGCTACTTTCAACACTGTTTCCTGATCAACGATGCTTACATTGACATACTCATCACTATACTTGTGGGCAATGTTGTCAGGAAGAAAATCGGCGGTAATAACATAATACCCCTGTTCATGCGCCACTTTGATGACGGGCAGCAAATATCGAATGCCTCCTAGCAACATGATTTTCTTATGCATCTTACCTCACAACTTGTTCCAATACTCTATCAATATCTTCCTCACTCAGTCCATGATGCATCGGGAGACAAATCACTTCATTAGCAATCCGCGTAGCCACAGGCAGGTTCTCCGGTGCCGCAGAAGGCAAGCCTTTGTAAGTACTGAAGGTGCTAATAAGCGGATAGAAATACCGTCGCCCAAAAACGTTTTTCTCCTTCATCTTGAAATACAGCTCGTCGCGTGTCATGCCATACGCTTCCGCATTGACAAAGATGGGAAAATAGCTGTAATTATGTCGAATTTCAGGCATGTCATCAAAAAATCGAATGCCTTTCACGCTACGCAATGCATCGCGATATTTCATAGCCACCTGATGTCGTTTCTCAATGGCTTCGTCCACCTGCTTCAGATTCAACAAACCCAAAGCGGATCTAATCTCATCCATCTTACTATTGATGCCCGGGGCAACAACCTCCGTTTCGCCTGCAAAGCCAAAATTTTTCAAATAATCTACTCTTTTCTTAGTTTCGGCATCTTTCACTATTAATGCTCCACCCTCAGCGGTATTAAACACTTTGGTGGCATGAAAGCTCATTGTGGACATGTCGCCATGATTCAGGATCGACTCTCCATTTACTTTCACACCAAAACAATGAGCGGCATCATAAATCACCTTCAAACCATACTTGTCTGCAATAGCTTGAATGCGGTCCGTGTCGCATGGGTTTCCATAACAATGCACAGGCATAATAGCCGTCGTACGTGGAGTGATTGCCGCTTCTATCTTATCTGGGTCTATACCACAATTCAACGTGTCAATATCCACAAACACCGGCTTAATACCATTCCACCACAAAGCATGGGTAGTAGCAACAAAGCTGTATGGTGTTGTAATCACCTCTCCTGTAATATGCATGGCCTGCAAAGCGGTAATCAAAGGCAGTGTACCATTGGTGAAGAGGCTCAAATTCTCAACACCCAAATAGTCACACAATGCCTTTTCCAGCTGCTGATGAAACTGGCCATTATTAGTAACCCACTTGCTCTCCCAAATCTCCTTCAACAGTTCCTGAAATTCCTCAAAATCAGGAAGCAATGGCGATGTTACCATCACTTTCTTTCTATTCTCTTTCATCCTTTTTTTGTATAAATCTAATCTTAATCCTTTTTTATCAGCCTTTTTATCCGCCATGTTTCCTGAAACCACACAAACCCCATTAAAGACGGCAACGACCACATCAAACGGTCCAAATACCATGAAAAACTTTCTTTTTGTGTCATCCAAATTTTCAAAGGCCGATATGGATATTCTTTATGCAACAAACGAAAAACATGATAGAAACGCAAACCGCATCTCTTACTTAATGCAAATATCTTATAACCATAACAGTGCAAGTAATACTCATTAAAAAAATCAAACCCATTATCATCACGAACTTTCTTTAACTCTAACCACAACAAAACTATTTCATCCCGATCTTTCAACGGATTCTTCCTAACTACATCAATCACAGACCCCTCGCGTTTACGATAATGGTATGTCACTCGATTCGAGACATAAATTGTAGAGGGTTTACAAAACAATTCATAATTAAACAATACATCTTCAGCTAGGGGAATACTCTTAAAACGAGCACTTTTCTTTTGGAGATACTTTTTAGGATACAATTTATTCCATACAGAAATCACTGATGAATAATCTCTAACCCAATTAAACAAAAACTCTTGACCAGAGATTTTCTTCACGACCAATGCATCATTTCCCTTTCCTTTTTCCTCATATTCACCACGAAACACATCCATACCTCCAGAAATCATTTCAAAACTTTTGTCTATTGTTAGCGAAACAAGATGACCAATACAATCGTCAGAAATCCAGTCGTCGCTGTCAAGGAAAAAGATATAATCACCATGAGCGACATCCATCCCTGTGTTTCTAGCACATGATAACCCCTTGTTCTTTTCATGATGCAAAACAACGAAGTCTATCGGACCATCATATTCAGCAATCAGTCGTTCAACAACTGCCATGCTCCTATCCGTGCCGCAATCGTCCACTACAATACATTCAATTGGCCCCACATAATTCTGCCGCATCACCGATTGCAAACACTCGGCAATGTACGGCTCAACATTGTAAACAGGTATGATAATAGAAATCCTTGGCTGGTTCATTATTCAAATACAATATTCTCAAAACATAAAACTTACACCGTATCCATAAAACTCTTCTGCACCCGATTGAATATCAGGATACCGAGAGCCAGCACGATTAACATAAGTATGAAGCTATAAGACAACCACCCCCAGCCAATGAACTCCCCTGCACTCAATGCACCATGCTTAAATGTCTCGATGACGGGTGTCACCGGATTGAGGCACATGATAAGGTGTAAATCCAATCCCAACACTTTCTTGCCAACCACCTCACTCAAAGGGTACACAATAGGCGTTGCGTACATCCACAAAGAAACAAAGAAAGAGAAAAGGATCTGCAAATCACGATACTTTGTTGTCATCGAGGAGATAATGATGCCAAAACCCAGTCCTAGACCAGCCAACATCACCACCAGCAAGGGGAAAAGCAGCAAATACAGGTTCGGGTTAGGTGCCTGCCCGATAATGGCATAATAGATGTATACTATTACAAATAGTCCCATTTGTATTCCGAAGCGTACCAAATTACTAATCATGCTCGCAAATGGCATAATCAATCTCGGAAAATATACTTTACCAAAAATGCCTGCATTCGTAACGAAAGTGTTAGATGCACTTCCTAAACAAGAAGAAAAATAGCCCCAGAAGGCAACACCGCCCAAATAAAACAAAGGCTGTGGGATGCCATCAGTAGGAATTCCCGCAATGCCCCCGAACACCACCATATACGTGATGACAGTAAATGCAGGTTGGATAAACCACCACAACGGTCCAAGAATAGTCTGTTTGTATTGAACCGTAATCGTACGTTTCACAAAAAGCATCAACAAATCACGATAGTCCCATATTTCTTTCAAATTCACCTCAAAAAGACTGTTTCGAGGCTTTATGATAGTAGTCCAATTCTCTTCTTTGTTGGGAGTCATATCAATTATTTATACTTTTATTCAATAAACAATATTCAAATTCCATATTTGCAAGGCACAATTTGCTGTGCTTTTAATTCAAAAAAGTGTAAAGCTTCGCTCTCTGACCCACATTGTCAGGCAATAAAACTCTGTTTTACAATTATTTACCATAGCCATCAAAGACCATAGTACACGCAAAATGTCCGTTGAAAACTTCGCAGGGCATACGCGGTGCAAAAATAAGGATTTTTTTAATAAATAAAACAAGAAAAAACTAAGATTTCCCGACAACTCAACGCGACCTCTTGCCTTTCAACAAAATATTGCCGACAATGCCCCAAAAATACTTCCAGTCGGTGCGGAAAGGATGCTCAAAATAGGCTTCAAGATAACGCCTTTCGCTGTCTTGGATTTCATCAAGTGTTTCGGGCATATCTAAATAAAACGGTGGGAGAAGTCCTGGCTTAGCTTTTATTCTAAGTTCTTGTAGGTCTTTTTCATACAAGTCAAAATACTGCGGGCTCAGGGGACGGACACCTACCAATTTCATTTGTCCCTTGAGAATATTGATGAACATCGGTAGTTCGTCAATCCATGACTTGCGGAGTAAACGACCCCATTCAGTAACACGGTAATCGTCAGCAAACTTGCCGCCAACATCCAAATCATTATTCTCATAAATGTAGGTCTGCAAAAACTCAGAGTAGGCATACATCGTCCTGAATTTGTACACATTGAACATCTCTCCATCTTTGCCAATCCTCCGCAACTTGATGAACAGACCGTATGTATGCGGCAATTCGAAAGGTTCGCGTTTCTTTTGGGCTATGACGCAATAGCGATCATGAACATATCGCTCACTAACCACCTCAAAACCACAATAATACAACCTACCCAAGACTTCAGGTCGGGGAAAGACTTTTCTCACTTTCTTTGTACAGAAATAATAGAACCTGCTCGTGAGTCTGAGTTTGGGGAAGACCCTATGCCAAATAAAATCAAAGAAATACAAAATGTAAGCAACAATACGCGTGTGTTTGCTGAAAATCTGTGCCCTACGCTTCTGGGAGGTATCAAAAAAACAAACAAAATAACCATCCTGCTTCAACTTGGCATTGGCACTCCGCATATACTGATTCAAGTGTCTGATTGCATTCAAGTGTTCCTTTGATAGCAAGACTTCTGCTTCTCCATCAGGAACTGACCAAGACTTTTCAGCATAGTCGTTCAGCCATCGAGAACGCTCTTCTCCTCGGGGCTTTTCGGCCACATCCATCAGTTCCCTGAGTTCAGGCGGGGCATCCTCAAAATCGAACCTCGGGGCATGACGCGTCTCCATCACGGCAAGGTATTTCATCACCTCGTCGTAATTGTCGCGGCTCGACAAAGAACTGAATATCGACCTTCTGCCCATGTCAATCAATCAACGTGGTTATTTACCAAGAAACTCACAAACCGCATTGCAAATCATATCCTGATCTGCTTCAGAAAGATAGGGATGTATCGGAAGAGAAATCACAGTGTCAGCCAGTGCATCGGAAACAGGACAACGGTTGTCATCGGGATTCAAATAGTTGAAGGCGGTTTGCTTGTGCATCGGAATTGGATAATAGATGGCTGTAGGAATGTCCAATGCTTTCAAGGCATTCTGCAATCCTGTCCTGACTTCCTTGTTTTCCACTTGCAGCGTATATTGAGCCCAACTCGAATAATAGCCCTCAGGTACCACAGGAGTCTTGGCCACTTCTTTCAGCTTTTCTGTATAACGAGAAGCCACTTCGTTGACATCCACAAGCTCATGGTCTGCAAAGGCCTTCAACTTGACTAAAAGCACAGCCGCTTGGATGCTGTCCATGCGCGAATTCATGCCGATGCGCACATTGTCGTAACGGTCACTGCCTTTACCGTGAATATGATACGAATCGAGCAAGGCCGCCCATTCATCGTTGTCGGTAAAAACGGCACCACCATCGCCATAGCACCCGACCGGCTTGGCTGGGAAAAACGATGTCGTGGAAATGTCACCAAAAGTGCAGGCTTTTTGGTCATCGATGCGACCTCCAAAACCTTGAGCACCGTCTTCAAGGACATAAAGACCATACTTGTCAGCCACTTTGCGAATGGCCTTGAAATCAGCTGGAAGGCCGAACAAATCAACCGCAATAATGACGCGAGGGGTGAACTTTCCTGCCTTCAAGGTTTGCTCAATCTTTCGCTCAAGATCAATAACGTCCATGTTGAACGTGTCTTTGTCGACATCAACGAAAACGGGCGTTGCACCTTGCATAGCAATCACTTCAGCAGAGGCAAAAAATGTGAAACTCGGAACAAACACAGCATCGCCTGCCTTCACATTCCAAACCTTTAAGGCCAAAAGCAATGCATCCGTGCCGCTATTGCAGGCCACACAATGCTTTACGCCAACATATTCGGCGAAAGCTTGTTCCATTTCCTTAATCTTGGGACCCATCACGAAGGCGGAAGACGAAACCACATCAAGAATGGCTTTGTCCATTTCGTCCTTCAAGACTGTATATTGTGCTTTTAAATCTCTAAATTGCATATATCTCAACGTTTTGTTGTCAGAGACGCGATAAATCGCGTCTCTACAAACACGGTCTTTTCGTTAATTCTCCATTGTTTAATTCATATTCTCTTCCGCATTCGCATTTCAACGAAGCATCAAGACGTTTGCCGCATTCACAAACCCAACCAATTTGTCGGGCAGGAACACCAGCCATAAGCGCGTAGGACTTTACGTCTTTAGTCACGACGGCACCGGCAGCAATGAGTGCGCTCTTCCCGACCGTATGTCCGCAGACCACCGTACAATTGGCACCTAAAGAGGCACCTTCGCAAATCCTAGTCTTAGCATAAACGCCATGCACAGGGAAATGTGCCCGAGGGGTAGTCACATTGGTGAAGACGCAACTCGGCCCGCAGAACACATTGTCCTCAATCTCAACACCTTCATAAATCGACACATTGTTTTGCACGCGCACGCCATTGCCTATCTTCACATTTTTCCCCACATTCACATTCTGGCCTAGCGAGCATCGTTCTCCAATCACGGCACCCGACTGGACATGACAAAAATGCCAAATCTTTGTGCCTGCGCCAATGCTCACATGGTCATCGACATAACTGCTCTCGTGTATATAATAGGGTTTATCCATCCTTATTTTCTTAATTACATCCAACCGGAAGCAAGAATTTCGGCAATATGTATCACCTTAATAGGTAGTCCAGCCTTCTCAATATAGGCTTTCTGATGCATTAGGCAGGTCATGTCGGTTGAAACGATGTATTCAGCACCTGTATTCAACGCATTTTTTACCTTATGGCTCGCCATGCCAACCGCAAGTGCCTCATGCTCAACCTGCATGGAAAAATCGGCACCACAACACATGTCGGTTTGCTTCATCTCCACAAGTTCAAGGCCTTTCACTTTTGACAACAATTGTCGCGCTTCCTTACCAAGTCCCATACCGCCCAAAGCACTGCAACTGTCGTGGAACGTCACTTTATGAGGAAACTCTGCCCCAAAATCATCAAAATGCAACTGATTGACCAAAAAATCAGTCAATTCGTAAATATTGGCAACCATCCTCTTGAAATTCAAATGGTTTGCCGTATTGAAAAACAGCTCAGGATAGCGTTTCCTGATATAATGCACACAAGCGGCTGAAGGTGCCACCACAGGACCTTCGTATGAAAAATCATTGAGGAACTTGTCACCCAAATTCTTGGCCTCTTCCAGAAAACCAGCATTATAGGCAAACCTTCCGCAACATGTCTGTTCAGGATTGTACTCCACTTCCACGTCGGCGCGCTTCAATATTTTGAAGGTTTGAATCGCCACCTCTGGGAAGAACTGGTCAATGATACACGGAACAAACAACTCAACTTTCATATCTTTTCAAGTGCAGAAAAACGTGCAAAAGTACAGAATTTCTTTGATTGGTAAGCCAAATATTTTCAAAACGCACATTTTCATGGCAAACGCTTCAAAAACGGAACCTCATTCCAATAGCTCGGATACGATTTTCCGACCACCTCTGGATGATCAAAAGCAAGGTATCCTATCTTCATGGAAAGTGGTGCTAAAGCCATGACAATGCGATGGTCACCATGGGCATTCAGGTGCAAAGGTGTTGATGACTCAAAATGAGGGAGTTGGGACGCAGGCTTTAGCACAACTTCATTCATGGAAACGCGGTCCAATTCCACCCCTATCTTGGATAATTCTGTTTTCATTGTCTCAATTCTATCCGATTCCTTGATTCCAAGGTTGGCAACATTAGTAAACTTTGCCTCAACTTGCAATCCGGCACAAGTAGCTGCCATCGTCGGGAACAAATCAGGAGTAGATGAGAAATCGAAAACCACTGGCCGACGTTCAAAATGTTCTTTTCTCAAAACCATCAGATTCTCTTCCTCTATAGTCACTACGCCAAATAAATTCATCCAATCTTGGATTAAACTATCGCCTTGCACCGAAGACTTTGAAAGTCCATGAAGTCTGATTTCACACTCCTCACTCAGAGCGGCCATCTCGTACCAATAGGAAGCAGCACTCCAATCTGCCGAAACCACGAATGGTCTTGATTGATAGCAACTTGACTCAACAATAACCTTTCTCCCCACTCTTTTTGCCTTAGCTCCGAAATGCTGCATCATAGACAATGTCAAATCGAGATAAGGTAAAGAGTTGAGCTGTCCAAGCAGTTCAAGTTCAAGACCTTGAGACCACATTGGAGCGGCTAACAACAATGAAGAAGCAAATTGACTGCTTTGGCTCATATCCAAGCTAATCTTTTCGCCACAAATTGTTTTCCCTTCAATCTGTAAAGGTAAGAAACCCTGTTGACCAACATATTGAATTTCAGCACCTAATTCTTTCAATGCCTTGACAAGTGGTGCCATAGGCCGTTGCCGCATTCGCTCTGAGCCTGTCAATAGCCAGTTTCCTTCATGCATAGCCAAAAAAGTTGTCATGAATCGGGCTGTCGTACCACAATCGGCTGCATCCACCGTCCGTGCATAGATTCCATTCCCACCACCTCTGCAAGGAATGACATGCACGGATCTTTGTACACTGCCTCTTATGTCATTCCAAGATGAGGCTGTGCGTTTGAAATCTATAAGAGGCAGTGCTGCAATTCCACTTAAAGCATTCATTAAAACAAGTGTATCCTGTGAGTCAGAAAGATTCTGGAAATCAGGAGCAAATCCACCGTAAGCAGCAATCATCAAGGCTCGGTTGCTTTCGCTCTTGCTGGCCGGCAAATGAATATCGCATTGCAGTTTCATCGGCTATACACCTTATCTATAATATAAGCCAAAGCCTCTCTGACCTTTTCCGGATCCACATTTACATCAAGCAATGGTTTTCCAGGGGCTTCTATCAAAACAAACTGTTCTTTTCCATTCTTGTTTTTCTTGTCGTGTGCCAAATAGCGCATCACAGGTTCAATATCAGCGGCATCCAACTGCACCTCCGCTTCAGAAAGCAAAGCGGGTAACTGTTTCTCATAATCGTGTAAAACCTGCTCATCAAGATGGCAAAGCTGCACCGAAAGCCACAATGCTGCACCCATACCCAAAGCCACCGATTCGCCATGAAGCAAAGGATTGTCCTTGGTAAAACTATGGCTCTCAATGGCATGACCCAAAGTGTGCCCAAAATTGAGTACCTTGCGCAGTCCCTGTTCCTTATAGTCCTTCGTCACGATTTCACGTTTTATCTTGCCTGCGGACAAAAGATATTCCTGATAATTGTCAGGATTGACTTTCAACATGGGCGGATGTGCGATGAAGCCATATTTCATCATCTCGGCCAAGCCAGAAAGGATTTCACGATGCGACAAAGTGCCGAGATAGATGGGCGAAACCCAGACTTCCAAAGGTTCGGCAAAAGTGCCAATCTGATTCTTGCAGCCGCCGAAGTCGACACCTGTTTTCCCTCCTATTGCAGCATCAACCATAGCCAGCAAAGTGGTCGGAACATTGATGAAACGGATGCCCCGATGATAACATGAAGCCGCAAAACCTCCCAAATCGGTGATTACGCCGCCGCCCAAGTTGACCATAACAGCCTGACGGTCTGCATTGTATTTCATCAGAATTTTCCATATCCTTTGCGCGGTCTGCAAGGTCTTGTATTTCTCACCTGGCTTTAAAACGATTTCCACGGCATGTTCACAGCCGAGCCAATGCTCTGTTTCCGGTAGCCAAAACATAGCCACGTTTTCATCCGTTAAGATGAAAACCTGTGAGGCTTCGGAAAGTGTTTTTTTCAGTTCTTCTATGGTCATTTTGTTGGGTTTTGTCTGCAAAAGTAAGGTTTTCGGACGGAACAACAAAAAAACCGCCCCGTTTGGGGCGGTTTTTTCATTCAATCGAGGGATTGATTACTTCACGATGACAACGCGTTGGACGCTGTTGCGGCCATTGTTGTCGTAGATGCTGAAGAAGTAGACACCAGCCTCAACATTCATGTCGATGTTGTTGACCATGTTGTCGAGCTTCACCACGCGGACGAGCTGACCAGCCACATTGTAGATAGCCACGCTGTTCAGGTTCTCGCCTTCGAGGGTAACCATCGAAGTGGCGGGGTTAGGATAAACGTTAGCCAATTGAGCAACAGTCTCTTCAACGCCATCGGTGACAGCGAGAGTGACAGGAATCTCAATATGCTCCATGTTCACATCGTTGGTGTTGATGATGAGGTTAGCATTGTACGAAGTACCCATATCAAGGCCGATGGAGTTCAGGCTGAGGGTGATGGTCTCAGAAGCACCGCCCATGATGGCACCTTCGGTCTTGTCGATGGTGGCCCAAGTAGCGGGAATAAGTTCGCCTTCGCAGTTGACGGTGATATACCAAGCACCAGCGAAGCCATCACTTCCGCCCGAAGGAGCCGCATAGCAGTGGCTGAAACTATTGCCATTGGTACTGAGCCAGTTACCGTCCTGTTCTTCACCATATTCACCATTATCCATGCTCAAAGGATATTCACCGGCGGTCTGCTCCAAGGCAACGGTAGCCCAAATGGCTTGACCCGTCATATAAACAGGTTCATCGAAGGTAGCGGTAATCCATTGATCAGTGGAAACCGTCGTGTTGACAGTCTTTTCAGCAAGGAGTTCACCAGGTTGGTTGTGGAGACCCTGACCGTAGATACGGAAGATGTAGTTATGATCAGTGGCCTGATAAGCAGACTGGACAAGATAATTGACAGAAGTAATCCTCATACCCATAGAAGCACCAGCATAAGCGGTGGCAGGCAGACGGATACCCAACTCACGGCTGTAAGCATCAGAAGAACCAATGCCTTGGATTTGAGCTCCATTCCAACCATCGTGGTAGAAGAGTTCAGCAGTCTGTGAACCAGTGCCACCTTGACCGAAGTCGAGCCAGCCAGCCCAGTCGCCGATGGAGTTACCAGCGTTGTCGATGGTGACCTGAACCATGGTCATGTCATCTTCACCAAGTTCTTCAGCGACTTCCATAGGATCAATGCTGAGTTCAGGAGCGCTTTCGCCACCGATCTTCTTGAAGCTGAAGTTGTCGAGGTAGTACTCGGAAGTAGCAGCATTCTCGGGCGGATAGAAGTTCATAGCGGCGAGGGTACGACCAACCACGTTGTTGCCGAAGCTGTCCAAGCTCCACTGCCAAGTGCAGACGAGAACTTCGTCTTCACCAGGAGCGGTGTAGTAGTAATTAGCGACATCGGTATCGGTGTCGACATTCAGGCGGAAGTGCATCCATTGGTCATACACCACATTGGTCAATGTAGCAGTACCGTTGCTACCAGCGTGGATGGTACCCTGACCAGGAGCTGAGGTCGAGTTTTGACCATCATTGGTCAGATGGAGGTAACATTGCATAGCCCAGGTGCTGTTGGAACCAGCAAAGTGGTGCAGGATGTTAAAGTAACCGTTCTTGCCTTCAGGGACGAGGATGTCGAACTCGAGGTCGTAGTTACCGTTCTCTTCATCACCAAGGAGGAGGACCTGGTCATTGCCATAGGTGAGGTGACCGCACTTGGTGTCGAAGTCGGAAACAACACCGTCTTCAGCACCGCCAGGAGCGTTGCTCCAAGTGGTCCACCAGTCATTACCAGCTGCAATGGCTTCTTGAGCAATCTTGCCACCCACATTGTAATCCTCAAAGGGTTCGAAAAGCAGCACCTCGTCGTTGCTTTGCAGCGTGACTTCGAGGTTGTCGAGATAATACTCAGAGGTAGCGGCATTCTCGGGAGGGAAGAAGTCCATAGCACCGAGGACACGGTCAGCTTGGTTTTCACCAAAGCTGTCCATGCTCCACTGCCATTCGGCATAAAGCTCTTCAGCTTGACCAACCACATTGAAATAAAGTTGAGCGACATCGTTGTCAGCATCTACATGGACGCGGAAGTGCATCCATTCATCATAGACGCAAGGCAGGTCGCAGGTACCATTGCTACCAGCGTGCACGGTGCCGTGGCCGGGAGCTTGGGTCGAGTTCTGACCATCGTTGGTCATGTGCATGTAAACCTGCATGGCCCAGGTGCTGTTGCTGCCAGCGAAGTGGTGCAGCACGTTGAAGTAACCGTTCTTGCCTTCAGGAACGTAAGCATCGAATTCGAGGTCATAGACACCCGTCGAGTGGTCGCCGAGTTGAACAACTTGGTCGTTGCCATAGGTGAAGTGAGCAGCCATGGTACCACCAGCCATACCAAAGACACCGTCTTCAGCACCGCCGGGAGCGTTGCTCCAAGTGGTCCAAGGATCACCAAGGGTTTGAGCGATTTTGGCGCCTTCTGGGCAGTCGTCAAAATCGAAGTGCAACTGTGCGAAAGCATTGCCGCAAACAAAGGCAATCATCGCAATGAGTAAAGATACTTTCTTCATTTTTTTGAAATTTTAGTTAGTTATTAAAATTAAGTGTTCGTTCAAAAAGGTGTATAAAATGCGCTGCAAATATAGCCAAAAAAAGTTAGGTGCAAGAGAAAAAGGGATTTTTTTCAACATTTGGCTTCCTTCCAGTAAGCGATCATCTCGTCAAGGGTGAGGTGCTGAACGCCTTTGCCTTGCTCACGGGCACGCTGCTCCACGTGGGCGAAACGCTCGCGGAACTTCTTGTCGGTCTTCTCCAAAGCATCGTCGGGGTTCACGCCAATGTAGATGCCGTAAGCAGCCAAAGCAAAGAGCAGGTCGCCGTATTCCTCTTCAATGCGTTCCGTATTATTAGGTTTTTGCAATTCGGCAAAAAGTTCCTCCTTCTCCTCCTCCACTTTCTGCCAAGCCTGCTCAGCATTAGGCCAACGGAAACCCACGCCAGCGGTTTTCTGGTGCATTCGATAAGCCTTCAACAACGAGGGCAGACCTTCGGGCACGCCGCCCAAAACGCTGCGATTGTGCTCACGCTCCAACTTGATTTTTTCCCAGTTCTGTTCCACCTGTTCAGCGTTTTCAACATGTTCGTTTCCAAAGATATGCGGATGGCGCACAATCATCTTCTCACAAATACCGTTGAGCACATCAGCAATGTCGAAGGCACCCTGCTCCTGCCCTATCTTGGCATAGAATACGAGATGCAACATGAGGTCGCCGAGTTCTTTTTTCACCTCGTTGAGGTCGTCGTTGAGGATGGCCTGGCTGAGTTCGTAGGTCTCCTCAATGGTGAGGTGGCGTAGGCTGTGGATGGTTTGGGTGCTGTCCCATGGGCAACCTGCGCGCACTGCGTCCATGATGTCCAAAAGTCGTTTGAAAGCTTGAAGTCTCTCGTCCATAGTGTCAATTTTGGCTGCAAAAGTAAGGAATTTTGTATTTTTGCAAGCTCAATGGAAAAACAAAAAAAACATAGCATCCTGCTCACGTTGTTCACCTTATTATTAATAAGCAAGACGGCGGAAGCACAACTGAGCCAACGCAACTATGAGATTGAGGCTCGCGTACACTATGGTTATATGTATTTCCAAAATGACGAATACCACTCAGCCTTAGGGCGTTACAGCCGTCACACACCTTCGTTTGAAGTCTCACTTCACCACAACACCTACGGCGAACACCGTTGGGAGGTGCTGCACAACTACCCTTCTATAGGGCTCACCTTTTATTATTCGGCTTTCGGCAACGATAGCATCGCAGCTGAGTTAGGCAAGGTATTTGCCCTCTACCCTTTCATCAACTTCCCCATCACCCCAAGTGTACACAGCAGACTAACCTTCAAGTTGGGCGTGGGTGTGGGCTATCTCACCAACAAGTTTGACCCAAAAGAGAATTACCACAACTACGCCATCGGGTCACATTTGAATGCTGCCATCAACCTGTCGTTCGAATACCGTCAGCGCATCGTTGACCGTCTGCATTGGGTGACCTCGGTAGGCCTAACCCACTTCTCAAACGGTGCCACACGTGCCCCCAATATGGGTATCAACATCTTCAGTGTAGCTACCGGATTTTCATGGTACTTGGCACCACCTAAAACACTTATCGACAAAAGATTGCGCCCCAAAAACTACCTCTTTGAATTTGACGGCAAACAGCATTTCGTCACCGACTACCAATACACTTTAGGCTTCAAGGACTTGAGTCAGCAATACGGCACACACCAGTATTTTTTGGTCCACGACTTAGCTGCCAACTTCATGTTTCAAATCACCGAACGAGACCGATTGGGGCTTGGTCTTGAATTGGTTTATGACAACTCCGACAAAATCACCAAGCCCGACTGGAGCATTTATTTGAAACCTGGATTTCTGTTCGCTTACGAGATGCTGCTCGACCGAGTCAGTTTCATGTTTAACCTCGGAGTGCGCAACAATGTGCCTCTCAACTCACCGACCTTCGGAATGCTGTTTTATCAAAAAGTGGCGGTCCGCTATTACTTCAACGAAAACCTGTTTGCTACGCTTGCCTTCACCACTTATGACATCAAGGCCGACTTCATCAGCATCGGCATAGGATATCATTTGCAACACAAGTACTATTTACCTCGTCATGAAAAGAAAACACATCGCAGTCCTGTTTTTCCTCGTTAGCCTGACGATTGCCTCATGCAGCAAGGTGTTCACCAACGGCGAGCCTGTCACCGAACGGCGCAATTTAGAGCACCGCTTTGAAACGGTCTGCATTTACAACAACGTGAATGTCAAGCTCGTCAGCAGTGACCGACAATACATAGAGCTGACCTGTCCTGAGAACCTCATCGAAAAGGTGACCACGGAAGTGAAAGGCGACTCCTTGATTATCAAGAACGAGAACGAATATAACTGGTTGCGCAGCTACGACTACAGCATCGATATGACCGTGTATTATGACAGCCTGCGTGAAATCACTTACGCCTCCATTGGAGACCTGTATTGCACTGATTCCATCAAGGGATTTGGCACATTGAGTATCGACACCATCGCTATTGATACCACCCATTTGGGCAACGACTCCATCGAGACCCATTGGAAACGCAATTTCGTTCTCAGAATCAAAGAAGGTAGCGGCGACATCGACCTGTGCTTCCACTGCGACGTGTTGAAAACTGTGTTCAGCTATGGCACTTCAAAAGTCACACTACGAGGCAAGGCAAGTTATACCGAGCATTACATGAAAAGCTACGGTGCCATCCATGCCGAAAACTTAGATGCCTACATCGTCAAGGTGCAATCGCAATCGACCAACGACATTTACGTATGGGCGCGAAACCAATTACAAGCCTATCTCTATAGTATTGGAAATGTGTATTATAAAGGCAATCCCTGGATTGTGCAGGAATGCACAAATGAAGGGCGAGTCATCAAATTGGAATAATTATAAAATCAATTTCAAAATCCTGTATTTGGTATGATTTTTGTATATTTGCAGCATGTTTTTCAAATTTCAAGAACAAGTAAAAACTCAATAAAATGAAAGCGTTAAGATTCATCCCCATCATTGCCTTAATGGTCTTCGCCAGCTGCTCGGCGAACCGTCAGACGGCAAAGGACGACACCTACTACTCGCCTTACGGCAACACAGGGAGTCAGATGGCCACCAGCAACGGCTCATACGTGAGCCCCAGCATCAGCAGCAGCTCGGAATACGACTACCAAGCCTATTATTCCGACAGTAAAAACTATGTCAGCAATGCTGAGCCTGTCTATCAGACTACGGAAACGGTGACCGACACCAACGGCGTGGTATACACCACCACTGAAACCTACTACGATGCTGACTTTGCCGCGCGTATCAAGCGTTTCGGCACGCAAGCCTCCTCAACGAGAGACTATTATGACGATTATTACACTGGATATAGCAGCGGTGGCGATGGCGACACTTACATCTATGTAAACAGTTACGACCCCTTCTATTGGGATTATTATCCGAGCATCTATGTGGGTTGGAGCTACCGTCCCTATTGGAGAACCTATTGGGGCTGGGATTACTACTGGGGTCATTCCTGGTATCCCTACTCTTATTGGGGCTATCCCTATTATTATTCCTACTGGGGATGGGATCCTTATTGGTCTTACGGTTGGGGACATCACAACCACTACTACCATCACCCGCATCACCATTGGGATGGTCATCACGACGGACATCATCCTGGCGGACATGGCAGTGGTTTAGGTAACTATGTGGCTTCTGTGAGACACAGCACGGGTAACGCCGGTTCGATGAGTCAACGTTTGCCTAACAACGATGGTCGCCAAGGTAATGGAGTCGGTGGTAGCATGTCAAGCCGTCCCACAGCAACGAGCAATGCCGCCACAGGTCGTGTCAGCGGAAGCAGTTCAGGTCGTATCGATGGCGGCAATGTCAGCAGACCCACTACGAGCAGCCGTCCTACGGTGAGCAACCGTCCCTCGACAAGTGCTAGTGGTCGCACAGGCAATGCTTCGGCCAGCCGTCCATCCAGCTCAAGCAGTGCCCAAGCGGGCAGCCAGAGCAGCAGTCGCCAGACCTACACCTCGCCTAACAATAGCCGTCCATCACGCTCCAGCTCAGAATACGTTCGCCCACAGAACAACACTTCACGTCCCTCTTCGACCGGCTCCAACAGAAGCGGCTCATCGAGCGGAAGTTATAACAACAGAAGTAACAGCTCCAGCGGTTCCTACAATAGAAGCAACAGCACAACTCCGAGAAGTTCCTCTTCAAGTTCAAGCCGTAGCTCAAGCAGCAGCTACAGCAGCGGAAGCCGCAGTTCAAGTTCAAGCAGCAGCCATAGTTCGGGTGGAAGCCGCGGCAGTTCAGGAGGCGGAAGCCACAGTTCGAGTGGTGGAAGCCGTTCGGGCGGCGGTGGAAGAAGATAAATTTCAGCCGAAGCCTCGGATTTGAGAATAAAAGACTACCTTTGCAGTTTGAAAGCAAAGGTAGTCTTTTTTATTCCAACACCATGAAGAGATTCCTAACCATAACACTCGCATTTCTGTTCTGTGCCACACTGTTCGGCCAAGGCAGCGACGATGCCTGCCTATTTTCACAAACCTTCTACCAAGGCACGGCCAAGGCCTTGGGCATGGGCAATGCCATGGGAGCCGTGGGCGGTGACATGACCGCAGTCAGCATCAATCCGGCTGGCATGGGCATTTACCGCAGCAATGAAATCACTGCCACGCTCAACCTGCTCGACAACTATCATTCATCCAATTATTACGGAACGCAAAATGGAGCCAACAAGATGCGCCTCTCCATTCCCAACCTCGGATGGGTCAGCACCAAGCAAAGAAGCAACTACCGTCCGCTGCGTTTCACCCAGTTCGGCATCGGACTCACCCGATTGAACGACTACAACCAGCACACCTACGCCAAAGGAATCAACCCAACCAGTTCGAAAATTGACGAATATTTGAGACGAATTGACGGCTACTCTCAATATGAACTGCAAGATGCTTTTCCTTTCGACATTTACCCCGCTTGGAACACCTATCTCATTGACCTTTATGAAGATGAAGATGGTCCATACTATAGCAGCCCTGTACCTCAGGGCAACATTTGGCAAAGCCAAGAGAATAATTTCAAAGGCCGCTCTGAAGAGTGGACTTTTGCCGGCAGTGCCAATTTCTTCGACCAACTTTATGTTGGTGCCAGCGCAAACCTGCGCCACATCAAACGCGAAAGCACACGAGATTTTCAGGAAAACAGCGTTGAAGGAACCGACACTGAATTCAACCAATGGAACTTCAAGGAAAACCTAAGCAGCAATGCTTGGGGCGGCAATCTGAAAGCCGGATTCATCTACCATGCCAACTTTTGGCTCAGAATTGGTGCCGCTTTCCATTCGCCCTCCATTTACAGTTTTAACGAGTCATGGCAAACCGAGACCGAGTCTCAAATCAATTGGGACTTCCAGAAAAGTTACAGCCCTCAATCGAACTATGAGTACACTTTCATTAGTCCACTGAAATGGGTGGGCAGTTTGGCTTTCGTTATCGGGCAACAAGGCATCGTCAGTCTTGACGCCGAATATACCAATTTCGGTGCAGCACGATTCAGTGCAGATGACTACGACTACGATGCCGTCAACGAAGATATCAAAAACACCTTTGGAAAAACTTTAAACTTCCGTTTAGGCAGCGAATGGTCGTTGGGCAACTCTTATCTGAGATTGGGTGCAGCCTATTATGGCAGTCCCTTGGGCTTTGGCGAGACTGACGGCAGCATCAAGAAAGCATCATGCGGCATCAGTGTTGCCACCTCATTCGACACCACCTTTGATTTCGCATACGAGTTAAGCTACGGATCATCAAACATTTATCTTTACGATGCAGGCGAACTCGGCATTGAACCCATCCATCAAAAACAGTTCAGGAATAACCTTGCCGTCACGCTGAAGGTACGGTTTTAAACGAAGAAAGGCTGCCCGAAGGCAGCCCTCCCCAATGAAAAAATAAACTCTACTTCTTTCTTTCTTGTGTGCATCAAACTTCGTACTGCTCGATGATGCCCTTGTCGACAAGGATACGTCCGCAATATTCGCAAACGATAATTTTCTTGTGCGTGCAGATGTCAAGCTGATGTTGCGGAGGAATGCGGTTGAAGCAGCCGCCACAAGCCTCATCGAAAATACCAACGACGGCAAGACCGTTACGAGCGTTCTTGCGGATACGCTTGTAGGCCACCAATAGACGGTCTTCCACCAACTTTTCACATTCAGCCGAACGTTGCAACAGTTGTTCCTCTTCCTTTTCGGTGCCTTCCACCAAGGAATGCAACTCATCTTTTTTCTCCTTGAGTGAAGCCTGAAGTTCGGTCAAACGCGACTGAGCCTGGGCAATTTTAGCAGCTACGTCAGCATCCTTTGTCGTGAGTTCCTTGATTCTCTTTTCGGAAAGTTGAATATCAAGATTCTGATATTCAATTTCTTTTGTCAGGGAATCATATTCGCGGTTATTGCGGACATTATTCTGCTGCTCCTCATATTTCTTAATCAAAGCCTGAGTTTCCTTAATCTTAATCTTATAGTCAGAGATGTCTTTCAGGAACTTCTTGCTTTCATCCTTGAAATTGGCAATACGAGTCTCCAAGCCGGCCACTTCGTCTTCCATATCCTGAATCTCAAGCGGCAGGTTGCCACGGTAAGCCCTGATCTCATCTATCTTGGAATCAACTTGTTGCAAGGTATAAAGAGCAACCAGCTTCTGTTCAACACTGACTTCAATCGGCTCTTCAGCAACTGGTGCCTGAGCAACGACATTTTCTTCTTCTTGTTCTTGTACTTTTTTATTAGCCATATTACTTCGTCTTTACAAAATAGTGAACCGCATTGGTATTCGTTTCAGCGATTTCGGCTGCAAAGGTAGGAAATTTTTTCGTAACTAATTCACATAATAATTCTTTCGTGAATTGTTCGGTCTCAAAATGCCCGCCATCGACCAGCAGAATGTTGCCTTCGGGAACAAAAAAGTCGTGATATTTAATGTCAGCGGTGAGGTAGGCATCGGCATAATTTTTAAATGCGTCACCCATAAATGAACTTCCCGAACCCCCACACAGCGCAACTTTTTGAATTTGACGACCTGTCAAAGCGGAATGACGCAGACAAGGGGAACCGATAGTTTTTGAAACAAGTTCAAGAAAATCAACTTCTTCCATCGGTTTCTCAAGCTCACCAATCATTCCAGCACCACAAAATTCAGGTTCCGACTCGGAGGGTTGAAGCAGATGCAGGTTTTTCAAGCCAAGCCGTTCCGCCAACACGCGACTCACGCCCAAATAGCTGTTATCCAAATTGGTATGCATAGAAATCATGGCGATGTCATGCTTGATGGCTTTCATCACGGCGCGTTCGATGTAGGTTTCGGGGGTAAGATGTTTCAAGCCTCGGAAAATCAGCGGATGATGGCTGATGATGAGGTTGCAGTTTTTGGCAACAGCTTCATCAACAATTTCTTCAGTGATATCCAAGCAAATCAAGGCTTTACGGACTTCAGCGTTGAGGTCGCCGACCTGCAAACCAGCATTGTCGTAACTCTCCTGCCATTGCAGCGGTGCCACCTCCGTGATGCAGTTCAAAATGTCTTTTACAGTCATAATTTTCTCTTGACGCGAGACCCGGGACTTCGGGACACGGGACTGTCTCGCGTCTCGTGTCTCGCAGTCTCGTGTCTAATTTTTTCAAATTTGGCCGTAAAATTAAGGATTTTTGTCTAATTTTGACCCCTACAATGAGAATTTTGCTGCTACCCATATCGCTACTATACCATATTGTGCTGACAATCAGACACAAACTTTATGACTGGCATATCTTCAAGATTACACGGTTCGAAAAACCGGTGATTTGTGTGGGCAACCTCAACCTCGGCGGAACCGGAAAAACGCCGCACACTGAATACCTTATTAATATATTGAAAAACGACTATCGCGTCGCGACCCTGAGCCGAGGCTATGGAAGGAACACGAAAGGCTTCAAAATGGCTGAAAGCACAAGCACTTACGAGGATTTGGGCGATGAGCCGCTACTATATTTCAAAAAGTTTCCCGAAATTATGGTGGCTGTGGACGAAGACCGAGTAGATGGTACACGGAAACTGCTCTACAGCCCAAATAATGCAGAAGTTGTCCTACTTGACGATGCCCTCCAACACCGAAGCATCAGAGCTGGATTAAACATCTTACTGACTGAATACCAGCACCTTTATTGCGATGACTTCCTTTTCCCAGCCGGCACTTTGCGTGATGTGAAGTCCGCCGCCAAACGTGCCCATATCATTGTCGTGAGCAAATCGCCCAAGAACTTGGACGAAGGAGAAAAGCATCAGATTATCAGAAAATTAAAACCTAATGAAGAGCAAAAGGTTTTTTTCTCGTATTTGGAATATGCCCCATTGCAGCCATTGAACGAAAAGGCAAAAGCAGTTACTACCGATAATACCGATTCTGTTTTAGCTTTTTGCGGCATCGCCAACCCAAAACCATTTGTCGAAGAACTGAAAAAGCACCATAAAACCTTTGATTCTCTGTCATTTGCAGACCACCATGCCTACACGGAAGAGGATATAAAAACCATCCTCAAACGCTTTGAAAACTTGGACAGCGAGAAGAAAATCATCGTCACCACAGAAAAAGATGCCGCGCGATTGACAAATTCTCCCTATCTTTGTCAGTTTAAATGCGCACCCCTATATGTTTTGCCTGTTGCGGTGCGTTTCCATGAAGAAGAAAAGTTTAACGAAACCATATTGAATTATGTACGACAAAATAACCACCATTGTTGATTTCATCAACCAGAAAACCAACCATTTCCACCCTGAGGTCGGCATTGTGCTGGGCTCCGGATTAGACGGCTTGGCAAGTGCCATCAAGGTTGAGCATGTGATTTACTACTCGGATATGCCCCACTTCCCTGTCTCTACGGTGAAAGGGCACAGCGGACAACTTTTGTTCGGCACCATCGCAGGCCGTCGTGTCATTGCCATGCGGGGCCGTTTCCACTATTACGAGGGCTATCCCATGAGCGAGGTCGTCTTACCCATCCGCATGATGATGCGCTTGGGCATCCAATTCCTCGTCGTCTCCAACGCTTCCGGCGGTCTCAACCCGAACTTCCACGTGGGCGACATCATGATTATCAACGACCAAATTCACACCATGCCCAACCCGCTGATTGGACCACATGACGACCGTTTCGGCGAACGTTTCCCTGACATGAGCGAGCCTTACGACAAACGCCTCATCAAGTTGGCCGATGAGATTGCTATGGAGAAAGGGATTTGGGTACAACACGGTGTGTATTGTGCCACCACAGGTCCAACCTACGAGACCCCTGCTGAGTGCCGTTACTTCCGCATTATCGGAGCCGATACTATCGGCATGTCCACCACATCCGAAGTTATTGTGGCGCGACAAGGCAAACTGCCTGTTTTCGGCTTGTCCATCGTTTCCGATATGGGCAACATCTTCGGAGTAGACCACCCCGTTACCATCACCCACGAGGAAGTCATCAAAGCCGTGAGCGCGGTGGAGCAGAAACTCGTCATTCTCATTACTGAACTCATCCGCCGCTCGTCCGAAATCAAGTTCTGATGGCCGTTTATTTCGTCACCGATTTCCATTTGGGCATTCCCACGCTTGAGGACAGCCAAAAGCGCGAGCGCAAGTTGCTTCGCTTTATGGACATGATTCGTCCCGACTGTGAGGAACTTTACCTGATGGGCGACTTGTTCGACTTTTGGTTTGAGTACAAGACCGTGATTCCCAAAGGTTTCGTCAGACTGCAAGGCAAGCTGGCCGAGTTCACTGATGCCGGCATTCCTGTACACATGTTCATCGGCAACCATGACCTTTGGAGTTTCGGCTACTTGCACGACGAACTTGGGCTTGAAATGCACCGCGAACCTATCGTCAAAACCATCAAAGGGAAGAAGTTCTTTTTAGTCCACGGTGACGGCAGAGGGCCTGGCGACAATGGCTACAAGTTTTTGAAGAAGGTGTTTGAGTGCAAGTTCAACCAGTTTTTATTCAGATTGATACATCCCGACTTCGGCATTGGCCTCGCATTAAAATGGTCGCACAAGCACCGCTTGAAGAAACTGAAAAACGAGGTGGAGCGAGGTTATTACGACGACATTCCAAAAACGCGCCTCTACCAATACGCCCAAGAGCAAGCCAACCTTGACCCGAGCATCGACTTTTTCGTCTTCGGCCACCAGCACAAGCCTATGCAGTACAAGACTGGCGACCATGCCTTGACCACTATTGTGGGGAATTGGATTTATGATTTCACATACGCGGTGTTTGATGGAGAAAGTGTGGAGTTGAAGCGGTTTGAGGAAAAGTAAAATAGTTACAATTTGTAACAGATTAAAAAACTCCCCCGTCCCAAAAGACAGAGGAGCAAATATTGGACTTTCGTTCTTTATTACAAACCTAACTTAATGTAAGCATTATTTTTATCTAATCACACATCGACACATTCAATGATGAGACTGTGCATTGTTTAACATCTGCACACATTGTCTCTCCCTTTACTTTTTTAGTTCTAAAGTTGACCTTCTTGTCATTTTTGTTTGCTGGAATAACGACCGTTTTCTGTCTTATGGTTTCATTTCCATACTTGTCAACAACTGTTACTGTCATATCAACCGTAACTTTATAAGAATTAGTGTTATTGAGTATGACCACGATTTCATCACAAGAATCACCACTAATTATACTAGTTGATTCGACACCACCAGTTGATTTACACATGTTGACTTGTGCGCTTGCACTTAAGAATGCACCAACCATTACAAATAACAACAATAGTTTTTTCATAAATACTTGTGCCAGTTATATCCCATCGGCCCTTCGGTTTTAATATTTTAGAAAGGTTTATTTCACAATAAAGGTGATTCTTCGATTTTGTAGACGACCATTTTCTGTATCATTTCCCGCAACTGGTTCAGTTGCAGCTTTACTAACCTCTTCAATACGGTATTCGTCAATGCCTTGGGTTATCATATAGAGTTTAGCTTGGTGTGCACGACGCGCCCCCACATTATTGTTAACAACATTGCTTCCAATTGAGCATGTGTGACCAATAATCGTTATCTTGGTATTAGGCCATTTTTTCATAAATGCAATTACCTTATCCAATTCGCTTTTTTGTTTCGAAGTAAGGTTCACTACATCAAGTTTATAATGAGAAACAGAGTAGCTATATATTTCATTAGATTCTACCTGATATGGACTATGGGTTGGGTTTGGATGAGGATTTGGCGTTGGGTTTCCCTGATTTGAACCATTATTATTCTCACCACCTTCATCATCGCCTTTGCCTTCACCATCATTATCGCTTTCACCATCATCATCTAATAGCCCCATATCGACAAGCATTTTACGATTACAATACACACTATTCCCTACCAAATAAAAATACGGTTCTTTTATAGAGTTATCATGTGTATAGTATTCATTCTCATAATAATCCTTCACTACTTGTTCTGCATTATCTTTTGACACTTCAAAACTCGGCAATTCTTTTTCAAATTTTTGAATGGCAACTTTGTCCTTATAACCATCTTTTATTAATTCAGAAATAGCTTCACCCGCATCAAACGAATAATCTTCATATTTGAATTTTCTATGTTGTTTTGTTATTTCCTTTGCCTCATCCTCGGGATAACCCCAAGCTTTAAGTATCCAATTCATGTAATCTTCACATTTATCTTTTTCTTTAATCGAATTTACTTTATTTTCGTGTCTTTCATTTTCTTTGTCCAGTTCTTTCTCATGTATAGCGTCACAATTTGCAGAATCCAACTTAGTTTGTGCAGACACCAAACAATCACGATAATTTTTTTCAATTATGTCTATATTCATTTGATGTTCAATAGCTGCACTAAATCCCTCTCCGCCTCTATATCTACCTAAACCTCCTTGGGTCCCACATGAACTAATCATTGCAGTGCAGAAAAGCAATGCCAAAATGCAACTTAAAAACAAATCTCGTTTTTTCATATTTCTATTCTCTGTCGGTTATATCCCATCGACGCATCGGTTTTAATTATTTAACTTCGCAAAAGTAGAAATACAAATTGAAAATCAAAGAATTACAGCGTAACAAGTTTTTTGTCAGTTATATAACAGACTCTTTTACGAAAGTATCAAATAACATTTTACACTTTCTTGTTCTCCCAATAATCCGAATAAACTTTGAAAAAATTGCAATTCATTATGTCACAAATCTTTAAAAGAATGTCCGTTGCTATCCATTGGCTCTTGAAAAGATGGTAGATGTTTTGACGGGAATAGTTCAGTTTGGAGGCTAACCAAGTCACCGTGCGCTCCTGACGAGCGAGTTCTTCTTTAATAAGGTGTCCGATATGTGGTGCTTCTTGCGTGGCCATGTTCTTGAAATTTGGGTATAGAAAAAGCGTGGAATCTATCTCTTGCATGACATCCAGGGCTACCACACCCTCACAATCTTACAAGTCATTCCACGCCGTGCCACACACGACGTTTAATAACTTATCCCTGATTGTGGTGGCCTCTTAAAGAGGCTCAATGGTAGTTTGGATGTCAAGGACAGCAATAAACGCTATCTGTTGTATGTCAAATGTTTGGTATTAGTCTGTTTTCTTTTAAGTTGTTTTGTTTGGGATTAGTTTTGTTATTGTTGGTTACTTTTCAGCAAGTTATCAGTCATATCGTTTCCCAAGAAAACGCAATACTCTTCCAAAGACTTTTGCATCACTTCTTGTGGTATCAATTTGTTTCTATACTCAGCCACCATGGTCGGGCTTAAGGAGCGGTTCAATGTATATTCCACCATACTGCGGTCTGCCGAAGGGCAAAGGATGATGCCAATGCTTGGATTTTCGTTGTCGCGCTTCACATCTCGATCAAGGGCTTCAAGATACATGTCCATCTTTCCTACAAACTCTGGCTCGAAATCCACGGCCTTCAGCTCAATGGCCACAAGACATTGCAACGCCCGATGATAGAACAACAGGTCTATGCGTTTGGTAGAGCCACCCACTTGCACGGCATATTCGCTGTCCACAAACAGAAAATCCTTGCCAAGTTCGAGGATAAATTCCTTCATGTGCTCAAGCAGTCCCTTGTGTAGATGATGCTCGTTGTGCTTTTGCGGCAGGTTCAGGAAGTCAACGATGGCTTTGTCTTTCAAAATGAATTCCACATTAGGATAGTTGTCCCGCAAATTCGGCGACATCATCTTTTCCTTGTCAAGAATCGTTGAATAAGTTTGTGTTACGATACTTCGGCGTAGTTCCTCCGTTTTCAATTTTTGATGAGCTGCATAGAGCATGTAAAACACTCGTTCTTCATCAGTTCTGCATCGGTTTAGGATTTCGATATGATTTGTGAATGTTGTCAATGCAAGGACTTTTGGCATAGGTACAAACGTCAATCCTATTTGTGCAATCGGCAATTGCACAATTTCGGTTTGATTGTTCGTTTCTCCAATTTGTGCAATCGACAATTGCACAAATTCATTCAATTTCAACTGCTGTTCAAGATATTGAAATCCAGAAGTATTGTATGTTTCATAAAACTTCACCATATTATATAGGTGACGTTTCCCATACCCTCTACGCTTGGGGTTCTGCCGTTTCAGGTAATCGGCCAAATCACTCACCACCTTTGCTCCCCAATGCGAAGACTTCAATTGGACAGAAACATATTGGCCCACCTCCCAAGCCGTCAGCAACGACTCCAAATTCACATTGGCAAGGGCAGCATTATAATGCCTGTTGATGATAGTGTCAACATAGGCGAACTGTTTTTCAAGGTCGCTTGTGTCAATCCTAATCGCTCGTGTTGCCTTGCCACTCATGGTGATAATCATTCCAATCGGCAAAGATAAGTATTTTTCATTTAATATAACTTCCACTTTTCAGATAGTTTTTCAAAAGAAATTCCTACCTTTGCCCAATCAATTGAAATCTTGAAATCTCTAAATACTATCAACATGAAAGCAACCGACAAGTACATTGAAGAAAACAAGGATCGTTTCCTTGAGGAATTATTTGAACTTATTCGCATTCCGTCTATCAGCTCGGAATCGGCGCACAAACAAGATATGATTCGTTGTGCCGAGTGCTGGCGCGACAATCTGCTGAAGGCTGGTGCCGACAAGGCAGAGGTGATGCCCACCGATGGCAACCCCATCGTCTATGGCGAGAAAATCATCGACAAGAAGAAGCCCACCGTCTTGGTGTATGGCCACTACGACGTGATGCCTGTCGACCCTATCGAACTGTGGCATACTGACCCGTTTGAGCCTGTCATCAAGGACGGCAAAATCTGGGCCCGTGGTGCCGACGACGACAAAGGCCAGTCGTTCATGCACGCCAAGGCCTTCGAGACCATGGTGAAGACCGACACCCTCCCCTGCAACGTGAAGTTCATGCTCGAAGGCGAAGAGGAAATCGGCTCGGGCAGCCTTGCCAAATGGATTGTCAAGAACAAAAAGTTAGTGAAAGCCGATGTCATTCTGGTGTCCGACACCTCGATGATTGCCGCCGATGTGCCGAGCATCACCACGGGTTTGAGAGGTCTCGCCTACTGGGAAATCGAAGTCACTGGTCCCAACGCCGACTTGCATTCCGGTCTCTTCGGAGGTTCCGTGGCCAACCCATTGAATGTCCTTTGCGAGATGATTGCCGGGTGCATGGACAGGAGCAACCGCATCACCATTCCGCATTTCTACCATGACGTTGAGAAATGCTCCAAAGAAGAGCGGGAACTGCTCAACAAGGCACCTTACAATGAGGAAGAATACATGAAGAGTCTGGGCGTGAAGGCCTTGCGCGGCGAGAGGGGCTACACCAAAATCGAGCGTGTGGGCATCCGTCCCTCCTTCGACCTCTGCGGCATGTGGGGCGGTTACACCGGCGAGGGCAGCAAGACCGTGCTTCCTTCCAAGGCATACGCCAAGCTTTCCTGCCGACTCGTGCCTCACCAAGACCACGAGAAGATAGCCAAGTTGGTGCAAAGGTATTTTGAAAAGAACGCTCCCGACTATGTCACCGTGAAAGTCACACCGTTGCATGGCGGCGAGGCTTACGTATGCCCCATCGACCTGCCGGAATACAAGGCTGCCGAAGCTGCCTACATGAACACCTACGGCAAGCAGCCCATCCCGATGCGCTCTGGCGGCTCCATCCCGATTATCTCCACCTTCGAGAAGGTGTTGGGCATCAAGTCCATCCTGATGGGCTTCGGCCTCGGCGAAGACGCCATCCACTCACCCAACGAGAACTACCGCCTCGACCATTTCTACAAGGGCATCGAGACGATTATCGCTTTCTATCAGCATTATGCTGAGATGGCGTAATTCCACAAAAAGTTAGGTTTGAAGGAGGAAGGGCTGGGTGTCTTTCCTCCTTTATTTAAACACAATTCTGTCCGCCAGTTGCAAGAAGTAGTCATTCGACCAGACATCAAGTTCGTGAAGATTGTTTTTGAGAAAAGGACGCACATCGGCCTTTACATCTTCTATGTTTGTTGTGGATAGACGCTCTTTCAAGGCCGCCTTGAAATCTTCAATTGACATATCCATTCCATTAAACTCACGGATGCGCTCCTGAAGATGGGCAAAATCGAGGGCAACGTTCCATCGCACATACCACTCAAAATCGTACCAATCGCGGCCTTTCACACGTGTTTTCCAATTGCGAAAAACCAATGCATGCATCTTTCCTGCATATAAGTCTGGTAGTTGAAAACAACGCACCATAAAAGTATAGGGAATTGTCAGTGCCTTTTGCTCCGTCTGAAACATCAGAGGCGGTTGGGTATCAACCTCTATCTTCACCTTCACGGATTTCTCCGTCTGAAAAGCCACATTATAAACATCCGTGTTGTCCTTTAGAAAAGCAGAGTCCACCCTACCGAAAACCTTCTTGTCTTTCTTCTTGATCTCAACTTTGCGGCCCAAACTTTCGAATTCGTCGATAATCGGCTGAAAATAATTCTCGAACACAAACCCTTCATCTGGAGTTAGCAAAGAGAAGTCCATATCTTCGGAAAAACGAGGAAGTTGATGGAACAATCGCAGACAAGTGCCTCCATAGAAAGCGGCATGGTCAAAAAAACCGCCACGATGAAGTCCTGCCAAAACCACCTGTTGGGTTATTTCGTATAGGGCATTCTGCTTATCCTTAACATTGTTGATTGGATAGCGCCTTAACGCATTTTCAAAAAAGTCGTTCATCTTTCCAATAGTTTTATCAAATTGCCAATCGCTTGTTGCTTCTTACTCACAGCGGCACACTGCCGAAATATGTCAGTGTTCATCTCCTTGAAAACATCCATATCCAGCCTGAGATCCTCTTCCAAAAACACGAAGGTGTCTTTGAGGAAACGCAATGGAAGTCTTGGTGTAGTGATGATATAGTCACACAAAGCCTTTTCTGGCGTAGCAATCAAATAGGACAATCCTTCTTCCTCGCGTTGGGTAATACCAATGGGATAATAGTCCTTTGCACAATGATGATACTCAAACCGTCCAGCGTCATTTTGAAATGAAACCGTCAGATGCGTCGTCATCGACTCCACAACCTCTACCCGTTCAGGTATCAGCCCGTATTCCCTCAAAGCCGTCCGCATTGACACATACGAGGGACCATAAAGCACGTTGCCTATTAGGTTTTGAGACAGCAACATGCCGCTCTCTTTTGGAGAAACGACATATAGTCCGCGCTTCAAACGAATAATCCGCCCCGCCTTCTCAAGATTCGCCACTTTTCTGTTAGCTGACTTCACACCAGGATACAGTGAAGCAATAGTAGCAGTGCTAACAGGTATGTTTTTCAAAACCGCCAATTCGTTCATAAGTACGCCATTATAGTTTTGGCCGCAAAATTAGTAAGTTTTTCGATAGAAAATGACATTTTTTGTAATTTTCTATCAAAAAAGTTACCATCCAATGCCTCAAAATGGGATTCCTTTATGAGCCTTCAATACTCTATCACTTCAATATCCCCTCTGGAGCTGAAGATGATGTACAATATCATTTCCCGCTCTTCCTCCTGTTACAATTGTGACAGAGCAAAACGGAAGAGCCGAGCCCACCGACCCTTCCGTTTTTACCATCTATCTTATCATTCATCATTTCGAGAACATCACCTTCTCGCTGTTGAACATGCGGGTCAGTCCCCAGACGGCCACGCCGGTGTAAACCACATTGGCAGCCAAGGTGACGATGACAGGCATCCACTTCAGCTCGTGGGCGAACACAGAGGTCATTACCTGGACAGCGTTGTAGAACGGAATCAGGTAGGCGGTCAGACTTTCAGGCGTACTGCTCTGAAACATAGGCGTCAAACCACAGAGCATCACCACCAACATGAAAGGCGTAATCATGGTGCCAGCGTTCTTGACATCTTTGGCTAACGCCGACAGCAAGCTGACAGCCGAGGCCATGATGAGCACCGTGGCCAAGATGATAAGCAGGATGGCCAAATAGTCATTGAAAGTGTAGTTCAGCTTCATACCTGCTTCATCGACCTGAATCATCTTCGGCAACGACAGGGCAATGCCGATGAAACTCGAGATACCGCTCATCAACGCCATGCCGCTGAGCGACACCACCTTGCCTAAGGCCAACTCATTCCTTCGCAAAGGAGTTACCAACAAGGTGGCAATGGTGCCACGCTCTTTCTCTCCGGCTATGGAGCTGGGGGCGATGGCCATCACACCGCTGAAAAGCATCATCAAGATAAGCATGGGGATAAGCTTGGAGAGAATGCTGCCCAACACATCATCTTGCTTGGCCATGTCGAAACGAGCCTCCTCCAAGTTGTCAACACGGTTAATATCGAAACGATTACTCAACTGGTTTTCGTAAGCAGAAAGGGAAGCCTCCAAGATATGATACACGCGCGCGGAAGCATTGTTGGCCGAGTTGTAGTAGATTTCCACATTGGGTGCCGCCACGCCGCTTTGCGGGTCGTAGGTAGCCACCGTCTCGTCAAATGCTTCAGGAAAACGCACCAGCACCACATTGAGGTTCTTGTCTTCCAGTTTGTCAATATCCGCTTGTGAAACAGGTTGTTGCGATGTCACTATAGCGGGAATGCCATCTATTATCGGTGCCACACTGTTCGGCAGATTCTCCACGCATACCGTTACCAGTTCATTGGCTCCTTCAGTCACCATCTTTTTCATGCCCATGCCCATAAAGCTGTAGATGATGTAAATGAGCAAACCTGGCAGTAGGACCGCCGTGAACAGCATCTGGCGGTCGCCAAAGAAGCGGGCAAACTCCTTCTTGATGATGGTCAATGTGTTGCTTTTCATTCCTCACCTCCTTTCACTTCTTTGTACATCTCGAAGAAACGGTCTTCCATCGTCATGCCATTACATACCTCAGAAAGAGTGCCGCAGGCCGTCATGCGACCATCGATGATGACACCCACGCGGTCGCAGAGTTTTTCAACCAAACTGAAGATGTGGGTGGAAAGGATGATGGTCTTGCCTTGTTCGCGCAATTCCTGAAGATAGTCGGTCACTGTGCGGGCAGTCAACACGTCCAAACCGTTGGTCGGTTCGTCAAAGATGATGAAGTCGGGGTCATGCACCAACGAGATGACCAAAGAAGCCTTCTGTTTCATGCCTGTGGAAAGATTGGCCACCTTCACCTCAGCGAACTTGTTGATGCCGAAACGCTCAAATAGTTTGGCCTTGCGTTGGGCTATCATTTCCGGTGCGATGCCGTAAAGATGCGAGAAAAAGTCAAACAGGTAATTCGGGGTAAAGAAGTCTTCCAATTTCAGTTCCGAAGTCAGGAAACCGATTTTGGCACGCACCTGTTCCGGCTGGCTCACGATAGAGCAATCTTCGATGAAAGCGTCGCCTTTGTCTGGGGCAATCAAGGTGGCCAACATGCGCAAGGTCGTAGTCTTGCCAGCTCCGTTGGGACCGAGCAGACCGAAAATCTCACCCTTGTTGGCGGTAAACGAAAGGTTATCGACCGCCACAATCTCCTTGCGGTCAGTCCTTTCAATCTGCTGTTGTTTGCGCGTAAGTCGGAAGGTCTTGCTCAGACCCTCAACGCGAAGAATTTCGTTCATAAGACTTATTCCTTGATGATTTGCTTGTATTTCAGCTTAGTAACTTCGCCAAACTTACCGAGTTCCTTCTTGTCGATTTGTTTCTCGTTGCCCGACATCATGATGACCACAGGACGGCCTTTAATCATACGGTTGTAGAAACTCTGCACGTCCTCAAACGTGGTGTTGCGGATGATTTCGGTCACCTCGCCACGCGGATCGTGGTCGTAGCCTTGTTTCATCCAGTTCTGCACCGATGCAGGCATGTTCCTGAAACCGACATAATCGCTGGCACGAGCTTTCAACAAGGCTTCCTTCGAGGCATTGAACTTCTCCATGCGCACCGGCATGTTGACAATCAAGTCCTTGAAGGCGGTCATGCCGTCCAAGGTCTTGTCGGATTGTGTGCCCAAGAAGCCGTAGAGGTTGCCAGGCTTACGCTGCAGATAGTCGTAAGTATAATAGCTGTAGGCCGTATAACCCAACGAGCGGAACTCACGGATTTCCTGGAACACGATGGAATACATGTCGGTGCCGAAATACTTGCTGAACACCGACGACAAAGCCTCGTCCTGCTTGCTCAGTTTCTCGCCCGGCACGTGGAAATAGATGTTGCTCTGGCGGAACTTCTTGTTGGAGGCAATGAAAACCTGTGGCTCGGTGAACTTCCTCTCAACATACACTTTCTCATGTCCCTTTTGGGCATTCGAGCGCACCAATTGGTTCTCTTTCAGCATATTCGCCACCACCTTCGGATCGGTATTGCCGCTATACAGCACATAACCATCGTATTTCAAAGCTTCGGTGACTTCGGCCAGCAGTTCTTCTCCTTTCTTTTTCTTCCACTGTTTCAAAGGCGTATGGTTCAGATAAACAGATTGGTCGCCATACAAGGCATAAGCACGGACGGCACGCGCCCAAGTGGAAGCATCGTCACGACCCACTTTGAACTCGCTTTCTTCGTTCTCCACCAAAGTCTCGATGTACTTTTCATCGTTTGAAGGATGATACAACTTCTGGTTGCACAGAGCCATGACATCGTTCAAATCCTTCTCGAAGCCAGTCATACGCACAGTCAGGTTGTTGTCGTTGCAGAAAATGCTGATTTCTGCTCCTATCTTCTGCAAAGCGAGTGCAAACTCCTCAAATGTCTGGGTTTCGGTGCCTTGCAAACCGAGATATTGCACCGCACGGCTCAAGTCGGGGTCATGGGCTGTACCATAGTTGAACTTCACCTGAAGGTTAAAGAGCTCGTTGCGCGGGTTGGAGGAAGAGTAAAGTTTGAAACCATCGTTTACCTCCGTAATCTTCACATCCTCACCGAATTTGATAACCTGTGGTTCCACTTCTGGCACTTCTTGCGCCTCGATGGCCTTGGCGAAATCCGATTTGGCCTCGGTATTCTTGGCCTCAATGGGTTTCCAATTGGGCTTATCAACCTTATCTTTAGCAGGGAAGCCCATCTTGGAGCGCACATCCAAATAGTTGTCGCCGAAATACTTGTTGGCGATGGCCACCACCTCATCTTTCGTAATGGTTTCAAGGCGTTTCGTTTCAGCCAGATAATCCTCGTAGGTCATGCCTCTCATTTCCAGTTCAAGGAAAAGACTGGCAAGGCTATTAAAACTTTCCATGTCATAAATCCTGTCCGTCAAGGTGCTCAGACGCATGGCCTCAAAAAGGTCATCGCTGAAATCACCTTTTTTCAAGCGGTCAAGACAACCGAAAATCAAGGCTTCAGCATCCTCATGCGATTGACCTAACAGTTTCGGGACATAAATCATCACATTGCCACCATAATCCTCCAACGAAAGCGGCAACAATATGGCAGCCATAATCTTGTTCTCAAGCATGAGTTTGTCGGTAAGACCTGTCTCACCGTTGCTGAAAATGCTGCAAGCCAAACTCAAAGGCAGGTAATCGGGGTCAGAGATTTTTACACCAGGGAATATCAACGCTCCCATTTTGACAGGTGTCATCTTCACTTCCTTCACTGTTGGGCCATTGAACTTGGGCAAGTTGTAGGTCGGTTCCTTGGGCAGTTCACCACGACGCCATGTGCCAAACTTCTCGGCTACCATAGGCTCAACCTCGTTGATGTCGAAATCGCCGACAAGAATAAGGGTCATGTTGTTGGCTACATAGTAGGTGTTGTAGAACTCGCGCATCTTGCTGGTCTGCGGGTTTTTCAGATGCTCGGTATAGCCAATGACTGGACGACCGTAGGGATGCTCACCAAAAGCTTCCTTGAAAAGATACTCTTGGAAGGCAGTGATGGGGCTATCTCCATACATGTTTTTCTCTTCATAAACGGTCTCCAACTCCGACTGGAACAGGCGGAACACAGGGTTACGAAAGCGCTCCACGTACACATCCATCCACTTCGAAAGCTGATTCGACGGAAAAGTGTTGTAATACATGGTCTGGTCGTATGCCGTACCTGCATTCAAGCCTTTGCCCCCCATCTGCGTGAGGATAACATCCACTTCATTCGGAATGGCATATTCTGCCGATTTCTGTGACAAAGCATTGATTTTCTGTTGAATGACTTGCCTTTCGGCGACATCGGTCGTTTCATGCAAACGGTCATACATCAAGTCGATGCTGTCGAGGAAAACTTTTTCGGCTTCCCAGTTGGTCGTGCCGATTTTGTCCGTCCCCTTGAACATGATATGCTCAAAGTAATGTGCCATACCTGTGGCTTCCACAGGGTCGTTCTTGCTGCCCGCGTGGACATAAACAGCACCGTAAATCTCTGGTTGTGAATGCTCCTCGCACATCACCACCTTCAGACCGTTATCCAAATGGATAGTTTTGGTCTTTAAGTCGCCGGTTTGGGCAAAAAGGCCTATTCCCGCAAAAAGCAGCAGGAAAAAAATGAATGTTTTTCTCATGTTAGCCAACTTTATTCAGTTTGAAAAATCATTTCTGATACTTTTCAGGGATATACTTCCTACCGTTCTTGTAGTTGTCGAGGCCCTTCTTCAGGAAAGTGAGGAAAGCGGCCTTGTCCTTGCTGTAGGAACGCGGAATCATCAGCATGTCGCCGTCGTTGTCAAGCAGCACATAGTAAGGCTGTGCGTTGGCGCCAAAACGAGTCTCTTGGAAGTCAATGTTCTTGGAACCGATTGTCTTCTTGACCTTGCCGTTCTTCGTCGACACCGACCAATCCTCTTCGGGCATTTGGGTCTTGTCGTCAACGTAGAGAGCAACCACTACATATTCGTCGCGCAACATCTTCAGCACTTCAGGGTCGCTCCAGACGCTGTTTTCCATCTCACGGCAGTTGTTGCAGCCGTGACCTGTGAAGTCAACGAAGACAGGCTTGTCTTGGGCGCGGGCGCAACTCAAAGCTTGCTCGTAGTCGAAGTAACCGCTCAAATCATGAGGCAGTTCGAGGACATCGCCATACTTCGGTTCCTCACAAATCTGTGGCTTCATTTGCGACTCCACATATTTAATGGTCCTATCCAAGTTGAAATCGAGGGTTTGTTGAGGCGGCAGATAGCCGGAGAGGGCCTTCAACGGTGCACCCCACATGCCAGGAATCATATAGATAACGAAGGTGAAGTCAATAATAATCAGCACCAAACGGAACACACCCAGCTCCTTCACTTCCTTCTCGCCCTTGAAACGGATTTTGCCCAAGAGGTAGAAGCCCAACAAGGTGAAACACACAATCCAGATGCCGAGGTAAACCTCGCGGTCAAGCAATCCCCAACCATAGGCTTGGTCGGCAGTCATCAAGAACTTGAAACCGAGGGCGACTTCGACGAAGCCCAACACGACCTTCACCGAATTCATCCAGCCACCACTCTTCGGCAGTTTTTGCAGCATATTCGGGAACATGGCGAAGATGGCAAACGGCAACGCAAAGGCAATGGAGAAGGCCAACATGCAAATGATTGGCGTCCAGATGGCACCTTGCGTGGATTGAATCAACACTGTGCCAACGATGGGACCTGTGCATGAGAACGACACCAACACCAAAGTCAAGGCCATAAAGAAGATACCGCCGAGGTTCTTAGTGCTCTGCTTGCTGTCGCTCTTGTTCAGCATATTGCTGCCCAAAGTGATTTCAAACGCGCCAAAGAACGAAGCCGCGAAGACCATGAACACGAGGAAGAAAATCAGGTTGGGAATCCAGTTGGTAGCCAACCAGTTGAAGATACCTGCCGTCACACTCTCACCACCGATGAAATAGGTAATCAGAATGAGGATAGCGATGGGCAAAGTGTACAACAACACGATGAAAACGAAATACATGAACGCCTTGAAACGACCTTCCTTTTTGCTTTCACCCTCGCCGTGCATGAAGAACGACACCGTCATCGGCACCATCGGGAACACGCAAGGCGTGAGCAAAGCCGCGAGACCCCAAAGGATGGCCGACAAAATCATGCCCCAAAGACTGGTGTCAGTACTTTCGGCACCCTCTGAGGTGAAATAATCGTAATCGTCACCTGCGGTCTGTACAACTTGACGGTTTTCGGTAGCTGGAGCGACATCCTTCCCATCGCCTTCAGTAGCTGCTGAAGTTGCGACCACTGAACCGTCAGCACCCGCGACATTGACCTCAAAATCAGCCGAAACAGGCACACAGCCACCATCCTTGCAGGCTTGTCCCATGATAGTCCCTACCACCATGAAAGCGTTGTCTGTCAGCTTCTTCAAACGCTGCGCATAAACGGCGGTTCCTTTAAATTGAACATACTCGACCTCAAAAATGTCATCGTAAAACTTCTCGCCTTCGGTGACATCTCTTGCCTCACCCACCACTTCAAAATCGTTGGAGGGTTCAAACTCGAACTCCGTAGGCTTAGGCCCCAAATCGGGCATCTTTGTGGAATAGATATGGTACGACGGATCAACCGTGGCCGTAGCAACCAAATCAAATTCCGTTTCATTGACCTCCTGAATGGAGAAGGCCCATTTCACAGGATCAACAATCTGAGCCTGCATCTTCATAGGTACGATGGCGACAAAGGCCATCAGCAGAATAAGGAAAAGTTTTTTCATATTACAATTATTTGATACTCTGATATTTAAGTATAAATCTCATATTTGAAGAATTTTTGCAAAGATAGAAAAAATAAACACGAATTACCAAAAATTCAACATGAATTGGAAAAAAATATTTCATGCTTAATTCGTGATAAATTGTTGATAATTCATCCTGACTTCGACACTTTTTGAAGGGTTTTTTATAACTCATTGATTTTCAGAAGAAGTTTGCGTCACCCAGAATTTCTCTTCAAAAAGTGGCTTGATAGTCTGCTGCCGCTTGGTTAGGAACAGGGTTTTTGTAAGGGTGCCTTCGGACATCTTGACGGTGATGGTCGGTATGGTTTTGGCTATGTTCAGCACCGTGTCGACGCTCATCTTTACGCTGTTCCTCTTCAGCAGCCTGTCGAGCTCGCGGTAGACCTTGAGCGCGACGAAGCAGATGCTGATGTGCGCCTTGATCCTGTCCCCGTTGAAGTGGAATATCGGGCGTATCTCAAGCTTGGACTTCGAGATCCTGAACGATTGCTCCACGTTGTATAGCTGGTGGTAGGCGTTGACAATCGCCGAGGGTGTCAGGGTAGCGTTGCTGATATAGCCCTTCAGGCCGTCCCACTTCGCGTCGGCGGCCACCATGCCGTCGTCAACTGTCACCGTGATCTTGTCGCCGCCGGTCACCTTCAGGAACCTGTTGTAGCCTCGCTGCGTGATCTTCGACTTGGTGACGGTACCTGTGGCGTACTTTTTCCTCAGCTTCGCCACGCCCTTCTCCCTGTTCCTCGCGTCCAACGCAGCCCTCTCCTCGGAATAGCTGACCAGAAGCCTCTTGTGCCTGTCCTTGTCCAGGACCAGCTCCCTGATTTCATCCTGCCTCTTCTCCCGCGACAGGATCCATCCCTTTGTCTCCTCCGACATGTTCCTTATCCTCGCCCCGATGATGTACTTGTATCCCTTCTCCTCCAGGTCCGACACGTTGGAGTCGCTCATCATGCCGGAGTCGGCAACGACGACAAAGTCCTCCAGCTTGTACTTCTCGACGAAGTCCGTGACCACAGGGAGCATCGTGTGCCCCTCGTACTTCGACCCCTCGTGGATGGCGTAGGCCAGCGGGCAGCCGTCGCCGCTGACCAGCAGACCGAGGACAATCTGCGGGTTGGAGTGCTTCCCGTCCTTCGAGTAGCCCGGCTTGCGCAGCTTGTCGGGCTTGTCCGAGTCGAAGTACAGCGTGGTCACGTCGTAGAACAGCACGCCTATCTTCCCCTTGTACACCTCCATCGTGTGGCGCACGCTGACGGCCTGTATCTCCTCGCGCCTCGTGTCGTTGAGGCTGTCGAGGTAGCGGTATACCCTGTGGAGGTCGTAGTCCTCGTCGAAGCACGACTTCAGGTACTCCACCGTCGCGCGCTTGCTCGACGGGAACGACAGCCGCGCTATCACCAGGCTGCGGAAGATGTCGTCGCCAACGGCGTGGAACCCAACCGCGTCGAACACCCTGTCCAGTATCCGCTTCGGCGCGTCGTGGTAGACGTTCTCGATGCGGGACAGGAAGTCCTCGGTCGCCTCCAAATCGGCCTCAGCGGCACGCTCCCTGGCACTGTCAAAGTCCAGCTCGGGGAATCTCTTCTTCCCTTCTTCCTCAATGTAACGCTCGCCTTGTTCGGTCAGACACGCTATCTCTTTCGGGTCCGAACTGGTGCCGATGCTTTTGACATACACCTGTTTCCCGTCCTTTTTCTCGACAACGACAATCGTCGTTGTACCCGACCTGTTCGTCTTCGATCTCAAATACATGGAGCAAAAATAATGATTTTTCGCCCCGCGTCACCCAAATAAGGTGACGCAAATTTTATAACAAACAGATTATTAACACATTATAAAATATCCTTTTATAGACTGTCAAAGTCAGGAAAAAATAAACACGAATTACCAAAAATTCAACATGAATTGGAAAAAAATATTTCATGCTTAATTCGTGATAAATTGTTGATAATTCATGTTTTACAAAAAGGATTTACGAGTCAAGCTGCATAGGAGAATCGATTTCGTCGCATTTGTAATCTTGAATCGGTCATCAATACGCTGTCCAACCACCCAAAGAATCTCGCCATCAGCGGAAACCAAAAGAAATACATTTCGCTTTTGCGCTTCCGTAAACTTCTGATCTACAAAAAAATCACTCAGCAATTTGGAGCCTTTCATGCCTAAAGGATGGAAACGGTCACCGTGTCGCCAATGCCGCAAAGTCAAAGGAAAACGAATCTTGTCAAAATCCAATTGTGCTACTTCGGGCGACTTGTCAATGGCGAAATCCGATGTTTTCTCAAACTTTGAAAAACACAAATGTATAGGTGAAGTGATTTCCACCTCTCCAAGTTCAATTTGGATTTCCTCGTCTTTATTCTCCTTTAATTCAGAGAGCTGCAATGCTTCTCTTCCGATGATCAGCTGATGTGTAGGAGAATAATAATGGTTTCCGATGCCATTTTTCATCGCATCATAAATAAAACGGCATTGGTCGGTGTTGAAGCCATATTGGCGAAGCCACTCAAAGAGCAATTGGAATGAGGACGCAAAGGTCCCTGAGCCTGTCGAAGGGCCGACACTATCAAATTGTATCGCTGAAAATGGCAATCTTTGAATCTCTCCATCTTGCTCCACCATTTGTGACAGCTTCTCATGAAGCAACTCTCTATACAGTTCATTCTCCGAAGCAAGATGTTCCAAAGACTTGTACAAACCTTGCCGCGCCTCGGGATGCAGTTCATCAAAAGTTGGCAATAACTGGTTGCGAATTTTATTGCGCAGATAGACACTTTCTGCATTAGTATGGTCTTCACGCCAAATAATTTGGTTATCGGTGGCATATTGGCGAATTTGCTCTCGTGATGCCCAAAGCAAAGGGCGAATAATGATGCCGTTTTTTGGTTGCATTCCTTTCAAGCCACGCAATCCGGCACCGCGCAACAAGTTGATGAAAAATGTTTCTGCTTGGTCGTCGGCGTGATGCGCCACAGCAATTTTGTCATAGCCCAATTGCTGTCTCAGTTCCTCGAACCAAGCATAACGCAAGTCGCGGGCGGCCATCTCGATGGAAATGCCTTGCTCGGCAGCATATTGCTCCGTGTCGAAATGCTTTACAAAGTATTGAATGCCATTCCGTTTGGCATATTCTCGGACAAACTCTTCATCACCGTCCGATTCCTCGCCGCGGAGATGGAAATTGCAGTGCGCCGCCGCGAAATACACTTTTGACTTCAGCAACATGTCAGCGAGCACCATGGAGTCGATGCCACCACTCAAGGCCAAAACGAGACGGTCGCCTTCGGCGATGAGGTTATACCTATTAATATATGCTGCAAACTGTTCGAGCATGCTTATTTCTTTTTCTTCACCGAAAAGCCGAAGCTGCCAATCCTCTCACCAAGGCCGTAATACTTACCGTGGGAGAAAGCCAAAGGCTTGGCATGATTCAATTGAAACGCGCCAGTGCCTTTGTCAATGAGTTTTTCCTCCGCATCAATAGCCACAACCTCGGCAATAAACATATCATGCGAGCCCAGTTCCTTCACTTCCACCACCTTGCACTCAATATTCAGCGGCGACTCTTGAATCAAAGGGGCCTTCACCACTTGTGCAGGCTCGGCGTGTAAGTGCATCTCCTTGAACTTATTGTAGTCGCGGCCCGAGCGCACGCCACACCAATCCGTAGCTGCAGCCAATTCCTCCGTCGTCAGGTTGATGACAAACTCCTTGTTCTTCATAATGAGTTCGTGCGAATGGCGTTCCTTGCGGACAGAGATGTAGCACATGGGCGGGTCGGAACAAATCGTGCCAGTCCAAGCCACAGTGATGATATTATAGTTTTCCTCGCTGTCGCCGCAGGTGACCATCACGGCGGGCAAAGGATAAATCAGTGTTCCGGGTTTGAAGGGGATTTTCATTGATAACTTCTATTTATATGTAAAAGAAAGGGGAAAGATAAACTTTTATTGCAAACCATTGATTAATCTTGACAATGCAATAGGCACCAATAAAGCCAAAAGTGACAATATATACAACATCCAAGTTCTGAACCATTTGTTGGCTTTATAGTTGGCATATTTTTCATCCATTTCTCCGATTTTCGGACTATAACGCTTATAATTGTATAATGCTAACAAAGCTGCAAAGCCCAATGCTATTATCTTACCTACTACGCTGTTTTTTGGCAAGACATCAATACCAAACACACCTCTGAGAACAATCATTACACCACCAACCATACAGAACTGAAATGCCGATAGTGCTAACGTTGCACTAAAACCAGGATTCGTATTTGGTTCGTGTTTTTTGTATGTATGATAGAGTCTGTAATAGATATATTCAAACATGGTTTATATTATTTGATTGCAAAAATAATAAACTCAAGCCATATTCCCCTTCAAAATCTCCTCCAATTGCCCAATATAATAAAACGGAACATTAATCAGGCGATAAGGCTTTTTTTCGGGTTCAGGAGTAAAGGTGTCCTGAACGCTGAACTCACCACTCCAAAAACGTACCGCCGTAACATGTCGGTCAGCTATGTTGACAAAACTATGCAACGAGCGAAGATGGGAATGGACCCCTGTCTTCACTTCAATAGGAATGATTTGTGCGTTTTGCTGCCAAATGAAATCAATCTCCGCAGTGGTGCCTTTCTTGTCGCGCACCCAATAAAATTGTTTTTCTTGAAACTTATTATCCAACAGAATCCGTAATTCCTGCGCTACAATCTGTTCAGCGGCGCGACCTCGCCAAGTGTCAAGCAATTCCTTGTTCTGAAGGTATTCTATTTGTATGTCAACCACAAAGTTGGTGATGCCGCTGTCCACCATGATAAGTTTCGGTGCTCGGCGTAAAGCAGGAATAGCTGGCGCAGAAGTAGAGGTGATAGGATAATCCAATGACAGGATATATGCACGTTCAAGGCAATCCATAGCATCATGAATTTGTTTGCTGGTGTAACTGCTGTTGCCGAAATTGTTCATTGAAATAGCTTCAGCAGCCAAAAACCAAGCCGTTTCCAACAAATGACGAATGACACGCACCTGTTCCTCGTTTTTGGCATAACGCTCCACATCCTCATTGTAGCCTTTCAATAAAGAGTTGAAAATTGGAGAAAGCCGCTCAATATCATTGTATTGCACATAATTGGAAACCACTTCCGGCATACCGCCAATAAGCGCGTATTGGTTGAAATGGCTTATCAATTTCTGGTGCATCACGGTTGTGACATTCAACTGCCGAACCATATCACACCAAGCCTCACCCTCCATTGCATTGAGATATTCCATGAACGAGAATGGGCGAAGATTAAGGTATTCGACACGTGAAACAGGGAACGAGACATGTCTTTTGAGCAAACTTTGCAATCGACTCCCTGCCGTGATGACATGCAGCCAAGGCATCTTCTCATAAAAGTAACGAAGCAAAGCGACAGCCTTCGGCTCCTCCTGAATCTCATCAATGAAAAGCAACATACGCTTTCCCTCATCGGAAACGACATGATTACGCAGGCAAAGAAACCGCCAAATGTCAAAAACATTATCGGTTTGGTTGAAGATTTCCGCATCCTCTGACAACTCAAGATTAACCTCGATGAAAATGTCGAATTCCTTGCCAAATTCCCTAACGAGAGTACTCTTTCCCACCTGCCTTGCGCCCCGAATAACCAAGGGCTTGTGAGTACTCCTTTCGCTCCATTGACGAAGTTGACTAATGACTTCTCGCGCAAACATATTCCATCTAATTGTATTTCAAGCCGCAAAGATACAACTTTTCCCAATTCATAGGCAAAACAGGCAAAATTTTTCCTAATTCATAGGCAAGATTATGTCAAAATTCGCCAAATTCATAGGCATGAATGACTAAAAATTACACAATTCATAGGCAAGATTAGGTCAAAATCTGCCAGATTCATAGGCAAGAAACCTTTTACAAACAAAAAATCCCGCTCCAAAGAACGGGATTTTTTCATTCCAATACGCTTTGTGTTTACTCGATCGTCCAGGTCGAACCGCTGTTCAGCAGGTCGTCCATGTTCTTGATCTTCGAGGCGGCCTTTTCCTTCTCGATGACCTCGACGAGGCTGTCGTTGAAGGTCGGGGCTTTCACGTCACGGATGACACCGATAGCCACAGGGAAATGAGGCGGCATCATGTGTGCCAGCATCATGTGGACACCTGTGTCCTCAGTGGTCTTGTCGTGGACAAGCAAGTCCTTCTCAGTGATGCCGTTTTCGCCGATGGTGACCACTTCGAGTTGGTTGCCATTCAGGCGGATACCCTTGTCGCGGTTCTTGCCGAAGATGAGCGGCTGGCCATGGACACACTTCACTTGCATGTCGTCGCGGACGTCCTTGCCTGTGATGTTCTCATGCACACCGTTGGAGAAAATCATGCAGTTTTGCAGAACTTCGGTCACGGCGATGCCATCATGCTTGTACATCTCCCAGAAAATCTCGCTCAACTCCTTGGGGTTGATGTCCACGCCACGGGCGAAGAAAGTAGCCTTGGCACCGATAGCGAGTTCGCCAGGATTGAACGGATCTTCGTAAGTACCTTGCGGCGAAGTCTTGGTCTTCGTGCCACGGAAGGTGCAGGGTGAGAACTGACCCTTGGTCATACCGTAGATACGGTTGTTGAACAGGATCAGGTTGATGTCGATGTTACGACGGCAGGCGTGGATGAAGTGGTTGCCACCGATGGCGGTGCAGTCGCCGTCGCCGGTGATCATCCACACGCTGAGGTTCGGGTTGGCCAGCTTGACGCCAGTGGCGGCAGCAGCGGCACGACCGTGGATGCTATGGAAACCGTAGGTGTTCATGTAGTAAGGGAAGCGCGAGGAGCAGCCGATGCCGGAAACGACAACGATGTCTTCCTTCTTCTTACCCAACTTCGGGAAAATGTCTTGAACGGCCTTCAAGATGGCGTGGTCGCCACAACCGGGGCACCATTTCACCACCTGATCGCTTGCAAAATCCTCTTTGGTCAGCATGACCTCTTGTTCGATATTCTGATTTTCCATAGTCGTATTATTTTAAAAG
>JAEEGG010000563.1_pt1 | contig 116890 bp, 70 predicted proteins | sample 9134161 | NCBI WGS metagenome assembly JAEEGG01 (sample SAMN16246543, study PRJNA631951) | gut metagenome | biome: gut microbiome; feature: rumen; material: CR-attached | host: Bos | place: Iran: Karaj | collected 2018-10
TTTGTCGCCGGCGCCCACATATTTCCCCACCAACGACTCGCCCGCGTAGGCGAAACCGTCCATAACGTATGAAGTGAGCGTGAAAAGCTGCATCAGCAGGGTGTTCGCGGCGAGCGTGGCCTCCCCCATTTCGTCCGAAATGTACGGGATGAAGGTGAACACGGCGATCAGACAGAGCGAGCGCAGGAAAATGTCGGCGTTGACCTTGAAGAAACGGGCCATCATGCGCAACTCCAGGGCGGCACGCCAACGGATGTCGTGCCACAAATGCCCGTAGCGGCGGATCCAGATGATGACCGCGAGCAGCAGACCGCTGTATTGCGCCACCACAGAGCCCCACGCCACGCCCGCAATGCCCGCGTCGAACGCATAGACGAACAACAGGCTGAAGACGATGTTCACCACGTTGAGGATCGTGGCGACCCACATCGGGGAGCCGGCGTTCTGCATGCCGAGGAACCAGCCTTTAAGCACATAGAGGCTGATGGTGGCCGGCGCCGCCCAGATGCGGATGAAGAAATAGGTCAGCATCAGGTCGATAGTCGTCGGGGAACTGTGCAGGAACCGCCTGCAAAGAAGCGAAATGGGATACTGGAGCACGATGAGCGTCGCCGCTGCCGCCCCCGCAATCGCGATGCCGCGCACCAAAACGTTGAGGTACTCGTCTTTGTCCTTCGCGCCGAATGCCTGCGCCGTCAAACCGGTCGTGCCCGCACGGAGGAAACCGAAATTCCAGTAAATCAGGTTGAAAACCATCGTCGCCAAGGCAATGGCGGCGATATAACTCGCGTTGCCGATATGCCCCACAATCGCCACATCCACCATACCCAAAAGCGGCACCGTGATGTTCGTCACAATGCTGGGGATGGAGATGCGGAGGATTTCGCGGTTCATTATAACGGTTTAGGAGTTTATTAGTTTAGAGTTTTTGAAGTTTAGGGTTTAGGGAGGGGTATTATTCCACGGGTTTTCCTTCGGAGAGGAACGCTTTGAGCAGTTTGGCGTCGTTCCCTTCGGAATAGATCTCCTCGTCGGGGGCGGGATTGATTTTGAGCGTGATGCCGTCGGTCTCGGGCACAGGACTGTAGCTGACAATGGCGTCAAACGCGACGATATAGCGCGGGTTCACCTTGACGAAAACCGTATAGTCGATCCACTGCTCCACCTCCTCCATAGACTCGTCGATGGCGATTTGCCTGCCGTTTTTCAGCACAACCGTCATCTTGTCGCGATTTTTCACGAAATAGGCCACCATGCTCTGGTTCAGCTTCTGCCCCACCCCTCTCTGATACATGTAGATGTAGGTGCTCGTCTCCTTTTGGTCCTTGTACAGTATCGTGGAACGGATCTTGCCGTTCACATCGTAGGTGCTCCACTCGCCGTCGCGCCAGCCGTTGTGGTGGTTGCCCGTCATGGAGACATTCTTGTTCGGGTAATAGGCCGTGCTCTTGCCGTTGGTCTTCCCCGCGACATAGTTCTCCTCCAAGCTGACGTTGCCATTGAGGTAATAGGACTTGAACACGCCGTCAAGCTTGTCGTTCAAGTAGTTGCACTCTTCCAGAAGGGTTCCCTCGGGAGAGTAGGTCTGCCAGATCCCGTTGCGCTTCCCGACGCTGTAGTGTTCCACCTTGATGAGCACGTCGTGGTCGGAATAGTAGCGCCACTCGCCGTCCTTCTGCTGGTCGATGTACATGCCTTCGGAAGCCTTTTTCCCGTTCTCGTGGTAGATGACCGTGCGCACTTTATGCACACCCTGCTCGAAATTCGTGGTGCTTTTCAACTTCCCATTGGCATGATAATACTTGAAAGTGCCGTAAGGGACATCGTCCTTGAACTGCCCTTCGTACACAAGCTTCCCCTGCTCATATTTTTTCCACACACCCTGTTTCTTTCCGTTCTTATCCGTCACGTTGGTCTGTCCCTGCGCGAAAATCACCATCGGCAGCGTGAGACTCAGTATCAGCAAAATTATTATTCGTTTCATTATTTGTTTGTTTGTTTTGGGATTAGGGTCTAGGGAATAGGGATTAGGGTCTAGGGAGTAGGGAGTAGGGAGTAGCGATTAGGGATTAGGGGTTAGGAGTTAGGGGTTAGTCTTAAGTCTTAAGTCTCACGTCTCACGTCTCAAGTCTCAAGTCTCAAGTCTCAAAGAGTCATTAGTCTAAGTCATAGTCACTAGTCTAAGTCATAGTCATTAGTCATAGTTTCAGGTTTCAGGTTTCGGGTTTCAACTGATATACTAACTGAAAAGGGATTCGTTTATTATACTTCCGCAAGTTTCTTAACCCGCAACTGCTAACTGCTAACTGCTAACTGCTAACTACTAATGGCCGACTCACTTCACTTTCTCCCGCAGGTCGAAGCCGCCCGTCACCTCGAAGATCTTGTGGACCTCGGCCATGTCCTCGTGGGGAATGGTGCGGAGGGCGCCGGCGCCTTCGCCGTGGTAGTTCGCGCCCAATTTCGGGGCGACTTCCTCGATGTTCTCGACGAACCAACGCCAGACGGGACCTTGTTCGATGTGATAGTCGGGATCCACGCGGTCGGGATGCACGCAGTAGCCGATGTCGAGGATGTTCTGCTCGATGGAGTTCATCAGCTGGGTCTGCTGGCGGCCCATCTCGCTTTCGCGGAAGTAGCCGGTCTCCTGGGAGACTTTTCGCAGCACGTTAATGACTTCGCCAGGGGCGTTCCCGCGCGGGCACCGGGGCTTGCACGACATGCATTGTCCACAGTACCAGATGGTTTCGGAGCGCAGAAGTTCCTCAATGACGGCTTCGTCGTTGCGCTGCACGAGGTCGCAGATGCGTCGGGGGTCGTAGTCGTAAAACTCCGCTGCCGGGCACACCGCTGTGCACATGCCGCAGTTCATGCAGGCGTGCAAGGCTTCCTCGTAACGCAAGTCCTTCTTGATCAAATCAACCAGATTTCCCATACTAATCGAATTTTACGCGGTTCAGTTTCATCAGGTGGAAAAAGAACGTCGGCAGGGGTTTAGACCTGTCGCGCTTCATCAAGTTTATGCAGATGTTGAAACGGTTGCTGATCGGGATCTTATGGATTTCCACGAACTCAATCAGCGTGCCGTCGGGGTCTTCGATGTAGGTGAAGTGGCCGGAGGCGAGCCCCATGTCGAAGTCGCCGTCGCCGGGACAGCTGTCCACGGTGAACGGATGGCCGTGCTGCTTGCAATGTTCTTCCAGCGCGCGCATGTTGACCACATCGAAGCAAAGTTGTATATAGCCGGGATCGCCCCATTGGCGGGGTTTCTCGAAAATCTTGCGGGGGGTGCGCTCCAGAGCCTGCACCAGCTCGATAGTGCTGTTGCCGTAGAGGTTCGCGAAAGGTCCCTTGAACGGCTGCGAATGCGTCAACAGCACACGCCGGTATTGCTGGGTGCCGCCGCGCAGGATCTGCCAATCGCTGAAAACGCCGACTTTGTCGTAAATGACGGTGTCGTAGCCGAGGATGTCCCGGTAAACCGTCAACGCCTTGTCAATGTCGGAAACCCCAACCATCGCGCCGACCACGCCGCCGGAAAAGCGGTTCTGGTCGATGAAGACGTATTTGTCCTCCACCACCTGGAAAAGGTTGCCGTTGGGGTCGTGGATGTAGAAGGTGGGCATCCCGTTGGGCTCGACGCCGATTTGGGAGATATTCTTGTATTTCGCGGCCAGTTCCGCATGGTAAGCGGCGATGTCGTGGGTTTTGATCTTGGCGCAGAAGACGCCCAAGTCGCCCATCTGCACGTCAAAATCGATGGGCAGGGGTTTCCTTTCGGAATACTGCCAGATTTCGAAACCGCCGCCGCCCTGCAGGTTCGCGGCAATGCAGGCATGGCGTTTTTCAGGTTTCTGGTTCGTATACGGCAGCATACGTTCCGCCACCGTGTCATCCTCCAACATCCGGATATTCATCTGGAACATGTCGGCGTACCATTTCCACGACGCCTTCATATCCTCCGTGCCTATACCAATTTGCTGGATACCAGCTAGATAGAATTCGCTCATAATCGTCAATTTTAAACCGCAAAGATAAAATTTTTATTTTACATTCGCGATTTTTTTCTTCGCCGGCAATCAGCGACGATCACCCCTTTCACAGCGCCCCATGAAGTCCACCGCCGTTTGGAAACAATTGTCGAATTTAAGCGCATCCAACTGGAACGCATTCAGGTATTTGAAATAAAAAGCGTGGGGTTCATTTTCCTGCAGGTGCAATTCAAAAGAAGCGGTACCGAGTTGCCGCAGACGGTCGGCCATCGTGACGGATCCATAAGCATAAGGCAGCCCGTGGATGGAGAACGCATAGCCCGAATCCACCGGCAGGATCTTGTCCCGCTCGCCATGGATGAGACACACCGGGGTGGTTTCATCCGCGTCGATCATCTCCGGGTCGAAAATGCACCCCCAAAGCAGCACGGCCCCCGCGACGCTGAACGATTCCGATTTCGCGGCATCGGTGCCTTCCGAATGCAACGGCGACAAAGCCGGTTCCACCCGCGTCTCCGCAGGCCGCTCGTCCTCGTCCATGTAGAGCGCATGGATGATGGCCACCGCCCCGGCCGACTGCCCGAGCAGGAAAATGCGGTTCGTGTCGATACGGTATTCCGCACTGTTGGCCTTGAAGAAACGCACGGCCGCGCTCACATCCTGCGCCGCCATATAGCCGGTGCGGATCAGCTCCTTCGACGAGAACTTCTTGGCAGGCATCAGCCGGTAGTCGATGCTGGCGGCGGCATACCCGTTCTCCGCAAAACGGTTGCACCACGCGACCATGTCCTCATAGTCCCGCGAGCCGAGCACGAAGCCCCCGCCGAAAACGGTGATCACCAGCGGCCGCAACGACTCCGAACTCCCCATCGGCTCGTAAAAGTCGAAACAGAGCTTCTCCATTTTGTCCTGCCCCGGGAACTGCACGGTGCTGTACGGAATCCCCTTGCGGATGTGCACCTGCGCGGTCTGGGCGAAACCACCGACCGCCACCGACACCGCCAACAACCACAAACACAAACGTTTATTCATGACACTCTTTTTCATAATTCCCAAATATCAACCACACACAACGCAAAAAACAGCATTTTATTTTTCACAAAAAAAGGGCATCCTCTCCGGACGCCCTAATCAAAACTCACTATTCCCTACTCCCTATTCCCTACTCACTATTCACTATTCCCTATTCCCTACTCCCTATTCCCTACTCCCTATTTCCTACTCACTATTCCCTACTCCCTAAAATCTAAAACTTCACTCTCACGCCACCGAGGAAATTGATACCGGCCTGCGGGAAATAGTACGGATCATACGAAATCTCGCCGCCATAGTAACCCTCGTACAGCGCCGCATTGGTCTCATACTTCGTGTTGAAGAGGTTGTTGACGTTCAGGAACAACTCCAAATCCTTCAGCGCCTTGAAGTGGAAGGTGTAGGAGAGACGCAGGTTGGTATAGCTGTAAGGTTTCAGAATATACGTGGCGTCGCCGGAGTTGTCGAGATACTGCTTGCTGACGAATTTGGTGATGAGGCTGATGTTGAAGTCCTTGAGCGGGGTAAACGTGAAGTCGTTGCCCAACACGATGTTCGGGGAATAGGAGATGGGCGTGTTGCCGATCTGCTGTTCCACGTAGCCGCCGTTCTCCCAATCCTCAACATAATGCGTGTAGTCGAGGATGCGGTTGAAGCTGAAGCCGCCGTTGACGTGCCACGTGAAGAAACGCACCGGTCTGTAGGCGGCGGAAAGTTCGATGCCCAGACGATAGCTCTTATCGACGTTCGTCATGAGCGGGTCACCGGTCTGGTCGAGCTCGCCCGTGCGCACCAGCTGGTTCTTGTAGTACATTCCGTATAACGTGGTGTTGAAGAAGTACTTGTCATTGTAATTCATGTAGCTGAACTCCATATCGTAAAGGGTCTCCGGCACGGGCTTGCGGTCGTCGGGGGCGCCCACAAGGTCGTTGCGGGTAGGCTCGCGGTTGGCCGTGGCGAAGGAGAGGTCGAAGCTGTGTTTCACCTTCGGCTTGTCCATGAAATAGTGCAACGCGACTTTCGGGTTCACGAAGTTCCAGTGGTACTCCTGCGGGATGGGCGTCAGCTCGTCGTTGACCCCGTTGATAGTGTAATCCACGCGGCGGTATTGCAGTTCGCCGGTCACGCTGAAGTTCTTGATATAGTAGCGCAAGTTACCGAACACTTTGGACTGCAGCTTGTTACCGGTGCCGCGGTACCACTCATACATCGGCGGGCACTCCACCACCCGGTCGGGCTGCACCCAAACGATGTCGCCGTAGTGTTTGCCGTTGTAGTTGCCCACATCCATGCCGGCCGTCCAGCGCAAGCCATGGAGGGCATCGCCGTTGAATCGCTGACTTCCCCAGTATTCCGCCAAAACACCATAATAATAGTTGTCGAGATATTTTTGGGTGACGAGGTCGGCGCGTTTCTGGTCCTCATGCAGCGGCTCCAACCCGTATTTGTTGAGTTTCTTGTCATCCTTGTACTGCTCGTAGTAGCCGTAGCCGCGCGTCAGGTAGGGCATCACCCGTACACTATGCCATTGTTTGCCCAAATTCCGCGACCATCTTTTCTGATACTCCAACTGATAGAAGGTCTGGGTGTAATGGTCAAAGGAATTCTCGTAATAATGGCGCACCCCGTTGTCGTCATAATACTCGCCGCAGGAATTGTAGGTGCGGTTGGTGTCCAACATATTGTAAGGCACGCCGTTCCAGGCCAAACCGGAATTCTCCTTGCCAAAGAGCATGTTGAAACGCAGCGTACCATTGTCTTTGTTCTTCTTGAAGTTATAGAGGTCGAGTTGTGCCGTGAGGAAACCCGAGTTGAGGCGCACGCCGGAGAAGTCGATGTAGCCGTCGCTGCGGATGTCGGAGAAGGAGGCGAGCATCGAGAAGCGCTTGCCGATGAGGCCGGTACCCGCGCTCACCATGTTGTGGAAGGTGTTGAAAGAGCCGTACGCCGTGCGTGCCTCCGCGAAGGGTTTGGTGGGGATCTCGCGGGTCCGGAAGCTGACACGGGCGCCGTAAGAGGTACTGCCGTCGGAGGTGTTGGCGCCGCTCTGCACGCTCACATTCTCGATGTACGTGCCCATGTCGGGCAGGTTCACCAGCCACGAGCCCTGCGACTCGGCGTTGTTGATGGTCACGCCGTTGAGGGTGGTGTTGATACGGGTCTGGTCGATGCCGCGGATGAACATGTAGGTGGCGCCCAGGCCGTTACCCGACTCGGAAGTGACCACCACGGAGGGCATCAGCTCCAGCAGGTTGTTGACGCTGCCGTTGCCCTGCTGTGCGCGGATCTGCGGCATCGACATCGTGGTCACGTTGGCCGACTGCTGCACCGAGGGTTTCTGGAACTCGATGGTCACCTCCTGAATTGCGCCGGTCTGCACCGTGTCCTTCTGCTGCGCGAACAACGCAGTCGCAAACAGCACCATCATTAACGACAGCGCTGCATTCTTAATTCTTAATTCTGCATTCTTAATTGAAAACATACTCTAACAGTTTGGTTATTAATAAATTAAACACACTGAAAGAGGGATAAGAGGACGTTGTGAATTTCCCTACGGCGGCATTATCCGCATCAGGTTCAACGGGTCTGATCTCAGCCTTCCGGCACCCCTTTCAAAACGGCGGCAAAGATACAAAAATTTCGGGTTGTTGCGGGGAGGGGGAAAATTTCGCGCACGGACGTGGCGGGGGACTAGGATGACTTTGGCTGTTGGCTGTTGGCTTTCGCTGGCGAGAGAGCTGAGGTTTATTGACTTAGACTAGGGACTTAGACTTAGACTAATGACTTAGACTATGTGTTGAAAAAAAATAACACAGCGTTATGGATTTTGATTTGTCGACACACATCATGACGTTTTATTCTTGTCAATCATTTATAGCACAACTTGCATTTCCGGCGTTTCAATTGGATGGCCTTTTCTTCGGAGACCGCTTTTATGGAGGCGGAGCAGCTATTGAGACCTCTACATTTTGAGTGGGAATGATAGCACTCTGATTTTGGACTGGTGCAAATATAGACGGTTGCTGTTATGGTCTCACATGAATCAGCACACGAACTTTGCAGGTAACAGCTATACGGCGTGCTGAAACACAAATTTTGAGGAGGAAAAAACAAGTAGTTCATCCACAATAAAACAGCATAGGTCAGAAGCACAAGTTTCTTCATCTACATTCATAATTCATAATTGAAAAGCTTTCCCCGCAGACCTGACGGCCTGCGAAAATACGCATCGGCACCCGCATCGCTACCAAGCCTTCCAGCCCTAATGGGCTGCTTCGCGAACGGAACGGCCAAGAAAACCAAACGAAACCCCCGACCCGCAAAAGGCAAAATCCCGCGAAATCCCGCTCTTGATTTTTAACAATCAACAAAACGAATTGTAAATAAAAATTACAATTCTCTGGTTTTCAGAAGCAACAAAAATCACGCAAAAACCTTGACAGGCAGCGATTTTTGTGGTATCTTTGCATTTCAAAAACAACCATTATGGCGAAGATAAAAAATAATAACGATGAAAGAAGCAGGGAACTGGTCGCAAATTGCGACCACATCGAAAAAGAAGAGAACAACATCAGCCAATCCGAAATCGAAAAGCTGATCCTTACCATTAGAGGAGAGCAAGTAATTATAGACCAAGATGTTGCCCGCTTATACAACGTAACGACAAAGCGGTTGAATCAACAAGCGAATCGCAATTCAGCACGGTTCCCACATAACTTCCGTTTCGTTTTGACCAAGGCAGAATGCGACGAGGTGGTTGCAAAATGTGACCACCTCCAATCCTTAAAGTATCGCCCAACGCTGCCGTACGCGTTTACAATGCACAATATCCCTATATCAAGTTCGTCCAACTCCCTCTCCGTAACCACGACAGGTTTCTGATTATCGATGGCAAGGCCTATCTGTTAGGTGCAAGTCTGAAGGACATGGGTGTCGGTCTATGCGCCATCACGGAGATGAACGCAACCCCAGAATCCATTCTAGAATTGGTGACATCGCAATAATCTGCATCACGTGACCTCGAACGGCATAACCGGCAGTATCCGCCCATTGCGATTCGCGAGTACGACTACTACCACGCCCGCTTCCTCATCATCGACGACACCGTCTATCACCTCGGCGCGTCCTTCAAAGACTTGGGAAAGAAGCTGTTCGCGTTCAGCAGGATGGAGATGGCGGCCGAAGAGGTGTTGCCGTGAGACAATAGGAAACGACGCTTCCAACGTCGCAGCCACATGCAACCCTTACCAAACGAAACCCCCGACCCGCAAAAGCCAAAATCCTGCGAAATTCCGCTCTTGATTTTTAACAATCAACAAAACAAATTGTAAATAAAAATTACAATTACCTGGTTTTCAAAAGCAACGAAAATAACGCAAAACCCTTGACAGACAACGGTTTTTGTTGTATCTTTGCAGACGGGATTTCAATAACCTTAAAAACGAAAGACAAAAAGTATGAATCAGTACAGTGATGCCGTCAGACAAATCAAGACAGCCATTTTGCAGAGCCAGGCAAAAGCGTTGGCAAGCGTAAATCAAGAACAGTTGGCATTATACTATGGTATAGGCCGATACATTTCTCAAAACTCTCGTTCGGGGTTTTGGGGCAAGGATGCCATCGAGACCATCAGCCGTCAATTGTCGGCCGAAATGCCAGGATTGAGGGGATTTTCTCCGCGCAACTTACGCAATATGAGAATGTTCTACGAACAGTGGCAAATGCTTGACTCAAATTTGGCAGACGCGTCTGCCAAATTAGGAGAGGACGAAAGCGCTCTCTTACCAACCGTTTTGATGGGCATTCCCATTGCAGCGTTTTTCAACATTGGATTTTCTCACCACGTCATGATCTTGTCAAAGACAAAAACCTTAGAAGAACGCAAATTCTACATTCAGCTCTGCGCTGATTTACAGCTGAGCCACGAGGCTTTGGGACGTAGGATAGCAGAAGACACTTACCATAACCAAGGCAAAATGCCTAACAATTTCGTCAACACCATCCCAAACCACAAACAAGCCTTCCGTGCTATTCAGATGTTCAAAGATTCCTACTTACTGGATTTTATCAACACAGAGCAATTGGGTCAGAGAGAAGAGGACATCGATGAGCGAGTCCTTGAAAACGAAATCGTCCATAACATGCGAAACTTTATCATGACTTTTGGAAAAGGTTTTGCATACATTGGATGTCAAGTCCATTACGACAAACTGGGACACGACCATTGGGTGGACCTGCTATTCTTCAACAGGATTCTTCGTTCGCTGGTTGTGGTGGAACTGAAGAAAGGAACTTTCAAACCGGCCTATCTCGGACAACTATCTCATTACCTTCATGTTTTGGATGACGACGAAAAGCTTAAAGGAGAGAACCCTCCTGTTGGAATAATCCTTTGCAAAGATGCCGACAAAACCTTTGTTGAGTATGTCCTTCAGGATTACCAGCGCCCTATGGGTGTCGCCACATACCAAACAGGGCAGAAGAGACTTATGGAACTGCTCCCCGATGAAGAGGAAATGAAAAAATTAATGTCTATTAAAGAATGAGATCATCTACCAGCCCGACAGCAGCATTCGGCTGGAGGCGAAGATGGCGGTGCTGCTCGGCTGTTTTCAAGACAATATCGGCTTTCATTAAAAAAACATCTATTCAGAAAAAGAAATCGGGCAAGAAGCAACTACCAAGGAAATCTCGGATGTTCGGTTTGATAGGGGCAGATCGTCCTCTTCGTGCGCACCGCCTTGCCACCGGTCGAGCGTGTCTTCTACGACGGGCAGATCTTCGACGCCTCCCTCAAAGACTTGGGAAAGAAACTGTTCGCGTTCAGCAGGGTGGAGATGGCGGCGGATAATACGCTTCGCCCCTCATTCAGAATTCAGAGTGCCATCGCCATCCATCGCTAATTTTACATTGTTCTTTGTACATTGCACAACGGGCATCCGATCGCCCGAAATCCTACGAATCAACCGAAGACAGCACCACCGCCGTGCGCGGAGGCAAATACAGCTGCAGACGGGATTTCCCCTCGAAATCGTTCGTGAAATAGGAGATTTTCGCGTCGATGTTGCCGAACCCGTGATAGAGCGGGTCGTCGCTGCTCAACAGTATCCGATACTCGCCGGCCGGACACTCAATGGCGTAGTCGGAGTAGGCGTTTTCCGGATGGAAATTGAAGACCAACAGACAGTTGCCGCGCTTGAACGCCAACACCTTGTCGCCTTCGTTCTGACAAATGACCTCCGGCAACGACTCCAACATTCGGTTCGCCTCCACACAGTGGATCATATCCCGGTCAAAACGATTCAACCCGCTGTATTTCAACATGTTGTCATCGGCCAAATTCCACTGGCGACGGGCATGATAGCACGACCAGCCGTTGCCCTCCCTCGGGAAGTCGATCCACTCGGGATGACCGAATTCATTGCCCATGAAGTTCAAGTATCCGCCGGAACAGAGGGTCAAGGTCACCAAACGGATCATCTTGTGCAACGCGATGCCACGATCGACGACCATGTCCGGGGTCAACACCGACATGGACGTGTACATTTTGCTATCTATCATTCTGAAAATAAGCGTTTTGTCGCCTACAAGAGCCTGATCGTGACACTCCACATAGCTGATGGTTTCTTCTTCGGCACGTTTGTCGGTCATCTTGAAATAGATCTCGCCGACGCTCCAATCATCGTCGCTGCGGGTCTTGAGCGTCTTCACCCAGAAGTCAGCGATGCCCATGGACATTCGGAAGTCGAAGCCGATACCGCCCTGTTCCACGGGAAACCCCATTCCGGGCATTCCGCTCACGTCTTCGGCAATGGTGGTGGCACCGGGATTCACCTCGCGAACCAATTTATTGGCCATCGTCAGATACACGAGGGCGTCCTCATCGACGTTGCCGTCGAAATATTGCGCATACTCGATGAAATCCACCCCGAGACCATGGTCGAAATAGCACATGCTGGTCACCCCGTCGAAACGAAAACCGTCGAAACGGAACTTTTCGAGCCAATACTTCAAGTTGGAGAGCAGAAAACGGATGGTTTCGGGCTTTCCGTAATCAAAACAACGCGAATCCCACACTTTATGATGCCCCTTCTCGCCATGATGGGTGTAAAGTGAGTCGCTGCCGTCGAAGTAGCCGATGCCCTCCTTCACGTTTTTCACCGCATGGGAGTGGATGACGTCGAGGATGACGGTAATGCCCATGCCGTGAGCCGCATCAATGAGTTCCATCAACTCCTCGGGCGTGCCGAAGCGGAACGACGGCGCGAAGAAGTTGGAGACCTGATAGCCGAAGGAACCGTAATAAGGATGTTCCTGAATGGCCATCAGCTGTATCATATTGTATCCCAGTTCTTTAATTCGAGGCAAGACCGTTTCCTGAAACTCCCGGTAGGAGGAGATTTTGGCCTCCTGCGACGACATTCCGATGTGCGCCTCGTAGATAATCGGATGTTCGGGCTTCGGCGGTACCGGATGCTTCCAAACGTACGGTTCCGGCTCCCACACCTGCGCGCAGAAAACCTTCGTGACCTCGTCTTGCACCACACGCTGACAATAGGCGGGAATGCGCTCATCGGCGCCGCCGTGCCACACCATCCACAATTTGTAGAGCATCCCGTGGCGGAGGGCGAAATCGGGGAGTTCAAGTTCCCAGTCGCCGCCGCCGATGGGCGTGAGCCGGAACTGCGGCAAAATCTTCCACTCGGAGAAGTCGCCGTAAAGGTAGATCTCCGTGGCGTTGGGCGCCTTCTCACGGAAAACCCAGCCCGTGGCGGTTTTGTGGAGACCATAGTAGAGATGCCCGTTGGCGATGTCGGTGAGTGGACATTCGCCGTCGGTGAGCTGCAACTCGCGCAACGCAGCACTCTCCATGCGTTTCTGCAATTTCGCCCGAAACGGCTTCAAATAGGGGTCTTTAGCGACCAATTGGGATTTGTTTATATTATTTGCCATTGTTGTTACTTTTGAATTGGCTGTTCGTTGGCTGTTGGCTGTCAGCTGTTAGCCGTGCACTTGCGAGATAATGACACCTTGTTTTTTACTTAGACTATGACTATTGACTTTGACTATGACTATTGACTTAGACTATGACTATTAACTTAGACTATGACTATAAACTATGACTATGACTATAACTATAACTACGACTATAACTATTGACTTTGACTATGACATTCGCGAGCACCATTGCCCCAACCACCCCTAAACTCTAAACTCTAAACTCTAAACTCTAAACCTATAACCTTCTAACCTTTAACCATCTAACCTTCTAACCTTCTAACCTTTAACCTTTTGCATCACGCATCGACGTTCACCACTACCCGCACCTTTTTGAACTGGGGCAGCTGTTTGAACTGCCGGATGACTTCGCCGAGCTGCCGTTTGCGGGCGGTCAGCGAGGCGTCGCGGTTCATCTTGATCCAGAAATCCTGCAGATAGTAGTTCTGGATACGGGAGACCAGCGGCACAGCAGGTCCCATGACATTACCGGCGAACACTTCGCGCAGCATTCCCTGCAGTTGCATGGCTGCGGCCAGAACGGTCTGCTCTTCAGGATGTTTCAACGTGATTTTCACCATACGGGTGATGGGCGGCAACCGGAACAACTGCCGCTCGGCAATCTGACTCGTGTACATTGCCGCGAAATCGTTGGATTCCACGTATTTAAGGGCAGGATGGTTCGGTTGAAAGGTCTGGATGACCACCTTGCCGGGCACCTCCTTACGACCCGCACGCCCACTCACCTGCGACAGCAGTTGGAAAGCCCGCTCGAACGCCCGAAAATCAGGGAAGGAGATCAATGCATCGGCGTTGAGGATGCCCACCACGCTCACGCGGTCGAAATCGAGTCCCTTCGTCACCATCTGTGTGCCCACCAAGATGTCGGTTTTATGTTCTTCGAAGTCGCTGATAATCTGCTGATAGGCGTTTTTCGAGCGCGTGGTGTCGGTGTCCATGCGGGCGATGCGTGCCTCAGGGAAAATCGCCGCTAACGTATCCTCAACTTGCTCAGTACCAAATCCTTTCATCTCAATGTCGGTGCTGTGGCACGTCGGGCACTCCTTCGGCACCTCGATGGCATATCCGCAATAGTGGCACTTCAACAGGTTCGTTTTCTTGTGGTAAGTCAGGGTCACGTCGCAATACTGGCATTTGGGCATCGATTCGCAGGTGTGGCAGATCATGCGCACCGCGTAGCCGCGCCGGTTCTGGAACAAGATGACCTGTTCCTTGCGTTCCAACGCCATCGCCATCTGCTCGATCAAGAAGTTGGAGAAGAGTCCCTGCACCTCGTGCCTTTTGGTGGCGAGGTTCATGTTAACAGTGTATATATCAGGTAGATGGCTGTCAGCGTAACGTTGCATAAGTTCCACCAATCCGAACTTGTGGAGCTGCACGTTGAAATAGCTTTCCAACGACGGCGTGGCGGTGCCCAGCAAGGTTTTCGCGCCATGGATCTGCGCGAGCATCACCGCGGCGTCGCGGGCATGGTAACGCGGGGCGGGGTCCATCTGCTTGTAGGAGCCGTCATGCTCCTCGTCCACGATGACCAGCCCCAAATTCCGGTATGGCAGCAGCAAAGCCGACCTTGCCCCGAGAACCAGTTGGTACTTGGAGGTCTCCTCCGCACCGCACAAAACCCGGTTCCAGATTTCCACCCGTTCGTACTCGTTAAAGCGTGAATGATACACCCCTACCCTATCCCCGAAATATTTTCGCAAACGATTGACAATCTGCGAGGTAAGTGCGATTTCCGGCAGCAAATACAACACCTGTTTCCCTTGTTTCAGCACCTCGTCGATCAGCTTGATATAGATTTCGGTTTTGCCGCTGCCCGTGACTCCGTGCAGCAACGTGACCGAAAATTTCCCGAAGCTGCTTTTAATCTCTTCGTATGCCCGTTCCTGCGGCTCGGAAAGCTTCACTTCGCCGGCATTTTCCGACGAAAAGTCCGCCAGGCGGGAAATCACGCGGTCCTCGGAAAGCAGAATGCCTTTTTTGAGGAGCGTCTGCAGGCTGCTCGGGTTGATGTTTTCGGACTTGGTGAGAATACCCTTGGGGATCGCCGCGTCGAAATGGTAACGGCCTCCCTCGCGGGTAAGCATCATGAACGCCAACAGCGTGTCGGCTTGCGGCGCGGTGTTCGATTTCGCATTGAGTTTGTCGAGCAGCGCCATAAACGCCGGCTCTTTGTCGTATGGGGGTGAAATCCTTATAACCGTCTCTTTCTTAGGCTTATAAGGATTCCTGATTTCTTCGTCGGTGATCACCACGCGCTTATCGACCAGCGATTTGATGATGGGCATCACCTTGGCCACCTGGAGTGTTTTGGAGACCTCGGCCACGGTCATCGTCTCGCGCAGGATCAGGAGTTCCATAACGTTCAGCTCGTGGGGGGTGAGCACCGAGATGTCGCCGTCGAAATCGGGGTGGATTTTCACTTTGGTTTCGCTGGCGAGGCGCAGAGCGGAAGGCAGCGAGGCGGCCATCACCTCCCCGACGGTGCACATGTAGTAGTCGGCGATCCACTGCCAAAGGCGGAACTGCGGCTCCGACACCACCGGACGCTCGTCAATCACATCCAGTATATATTTGACAGTGAATTGTTTAGGAGCTTGTTGGTGAACCTTTTCCACCACGGCGGCGTAGAGTTTGTTGGCCCCAAACGGCACCACCACGCGCATCCCGAACGCGACTTTCCCGTTCAACGCCTGCGGCACACGGTAGGTGAAACGCGCATCGACAGGCAGCGGAAGAATCACGTCTGCGAAAAAGGTCTCCATACTGGCAAAAATTAGTAGATACTCGGCACAATCTCGTTGTCCTTGACTTCCAAGAACTGCACGTTCACATTCTCGAAACCGCCGCCGGGTACCTTGTCGAAGGAAAACTGAAACGAAATCGGGGTGACCTTCACGCGGTCAACATCGTTTTCGGCGTTCAAGAACTCCAGAAAATAGCGTGTAACGTCGTAGCCCTGGAAGGCGAAATTCTGCACCGTGGGCGGCACACCGAAACGCTGCGTGTAATCGTAAACGAACGTCTTGGTGCTCTCCGCATCATAATCAACATAATAATTGGAGAAAAAGTGCAGGTTGAGTTTGGAATAATACTCGATATCGTACGTTTTCGAGTCGAGCCACGATTCCGGCACCACAAACGTCAGATTATCCGTCTTTTTCCCATAAATCAGATTTCGTGAAATGATGAGATTTCTGGCGGGATTGTCGTAAAAAGTGACGACAAAGTGCCGTTTGCCACTGGTCAGCATCGACGTCACCGTGGACGCACTGGAAGTAACCTCGTAAGCAATACCGTTTTCCTGGAAATAACGCACAAAAGCGTTCATTTCCTTGTCGGACGAGGCTGAATCGCCATAGAGAATGATGGGAAACGCATCCTCTTGCTGCGCCATGAACGAAATCATGGCGGGACGCGCCGAAAGCGGAGGTGTCAGCTTATACACATATTCATTGTCCGTCAAAAAATCCTGTCTATTTGTGAACGGGTTCACAATGGGGATCTGGTATCTTTTCGCATATTCCGCCGCTATTTCAAACGGTTTCCCGAAAAACGGTCCGATGATAAGATCCACGTCGGACATCAACTCGCTATCATCCAATATATTGCGAAGTTTCCTCTCGTCATTCGATATGTCACGGACAATCACATCCAAACGGAAATTCCTGTCTTCGCTGAGCTCTTCGAGCGCCATCTGGGATCCATTCCAGAAACCCATTAGCCGATACGACATCACCCTGTCCATATCCTCGCATTCTTTGACAAAAGGGCTTTCGTAACTTTCTGAGTCGAAGGGGATAAGATACAACACTTTGAACTCCTTCGGGACTGCGAAGGCAATGCTGGCCATACACACGGCCAATATCAAAAGGCTGAACTTTCTCATAGTCAGATACGATCCAAAACGGTACGACAAAGGACCTCCATGCGGTCATGGTAGCTGTCCAAGAACTTGCCTGTCACGCGGTTGGCGATGATCAGGCAGACGGTAAGCGGGTTATGCCCCAACAAGTTTCCGAGTCCATAGATTGCCGAACACTCCATCTCCATATTAGTGATGACATTCCCCTGATAATCAAATGTTTCAATGTGTTGATTAAGTTCGGGGAATTTAAGTTTGGCACGGACCTCCCTGCCTTGGGGACCGAAAAAGCCAGGGGCGCTCACGGTGACGCCGTGCACCATGTCGTGAGCGACACGGTCGAGCAATTCGTGGGACGCAGGCGTGCAGTACGGATACGGCAGCGTGTGAGCCCAGCCGGTTTGCTTGACGAACGCCTCCACGAGGCCCTCGTCGATGAGACCGCCGGTGTCGTAGAAACGCAGCACGCCGTCGATGCCGAACCCGAAGGCGGAAGCCACGAAGGAGCCGCATTCGATCTCAGGCCGCAGGGCGCCGGAGGTTCCTATGCGCACGAGGTTGAGCGTGCGGTGTTCCTCTCTGACGGTACGGGTGGAGAGGTCAATGTTGGCCACAGCATCCAACTCGTTGAGCACGATATCGATGTTGTCGGTACCCATCCCCGTGGAAATCACGGAGATACGCTTACCCTTATAGGTTCCCGTATGGGTGATGAGTTCGCGGTTCTGTTTGCGGATCTCCACGTTGTCGAACATCCCGGAAATCATTGCCACGCGCCCGGGATCACCCACCAACACTACATTGTCGGCCAGTTCCTCGGGATGGAGGTTCAGATGGTATATCGCTCCGTCGGCCTGAAGCGGCAGTTCGGAAGCGGGAATTTGCTTTGCCATATTTCACGCAATTTAAGAAAAGGCAAAAATACATTTTTTTTCATTGTTGTCCGAGAAAAAGTAAAAGGGGCCGAACCCGGCCCCCAAAATTACTTCTTGTAGAACACGAACTTGCCGTCCTCCACGGAATCCACCATGATGGTGTCGCCGGGACCGAGGTCGTCGGAGAGTATCAGCTTCGACAGCTCGTTCATGATCTGCTTTTGGATGACACGCTTCAACGGACGGGCGCCGAACATCGGGTCGTAGCCCAGATCGGCCAACAGCTTCATCGCATAATCGCTGAATTCGATGTTCAAATTCTTCTGCTCCAACAGCTTGCGCAAATTATTGAGTTGCAGATTGATAATATCTTTGATCTCGCGCTTCGACAACGGCTGGAACATCACGATTTCATCGATACGGTTCAAGAATTCAGGTTTCAACGTCTTCTTCAACAGCTCGTTAAGTTCCGCTTTTGTCTTCTGGAAGATTTCCTCCTCAGACTGTCCGTTCGGGTTGGAATAATTCTCTTGGATGATGTTGGAACCGAGGTTGGACGTCATGATGATGATGGTGTTCTTGAAGTCGGCCACCCTACCCTTGTTGTCGGTGAGTCGTCCGTCGTCCAACACTTGCAGCAGCACGTTGAAGACATCGGGGTGCGCCTTCTCGATCTCGTCGAAAAGGATCACGGAATAGGGTTTCCGGCGCACCTTCTCGGTGAGCTGGCCGCCCTCGTCGTAACCGACGTAGCCGGGAGGCGAACCGATGAGTCGGGAGACCGAGTAGGATTCCTGGAACTCGCTCATGTCGAACCGCGTCATGGCCTCCTCAGTGTTGAAGAGGTACTCAGCCAACGCCTTGGCCAACTCGGTTTTGCCGACGCCGGTGGTGCCCATGAAGATGAAGGATCCCAACGGCCTCCGCGCGTCCTGCAAGCCCGCACGGCTTCTGCGGATGGCGTCGGAGACGGCCGTGATGGCCTCGTCCTGACCGATGACACGTTTGTGCAATTCCTCTTCCAGATGCAGCAGTTTCGATTTCTCGCTCTGCATCATCTTGGTGACAGGGATGCCGGTCCAGCGCGCCACCACCTCGGCGATGTCGTCGGCAGTGACCTTCTCGTCAATCAACGCATTGTCACCCTGCAACTTCTCCAAATCGCTCTGCAGCTGCACGATCTTGTCCTCATCGTTCTTGATGAGTCCGTAGCGCAGTTCAGCCACACGACCGTAGTTGCCCTGACGTTCCTGCTCGGCGGCTTCGAGTTTGTAAGCCTCGATTTCGTCCTTGCAGTGCTGGATCTGGTCCATGATTTCCTTCTCGCTGCGCCATTTGGTCGACAAGGCATTGCGTTGTTCCTGCAATTCGGCGATCGTTTTGCTCAGTTGCGCCACCTTCGCCTCGTCTTTTTCGATTTTCAATGCCTCGCGTTCGATTTCAAGTTGCGAGATCCGGTGCTGCACGTCGTCCAATTCCTCGGGCACGGAGTTGATTTCGAGTTTCAACTTGGCCGCGGCCTCGTCAATCAGGTCGATGGCCTTGTCGGGCAGGAAACGGTCGCCGATGTAGCGTTGCGACAGTTCCACAGCCGCGATGATGGCTTCGTCCATGATCTTCACCTTATGGTGGTTCTCATAACGCTCCTTCAAACCACGGAGAATGGAAATCGCGCTGTATTTGTCGGGTTCCTCGATTTTCACAGGCTGGAAACGACGTTCCAAGGCTTTGTCTTTCTCGAAATACTTCTGATACTCGTCCAGCGTCGTCGCGCCGATGGAGCGCAGTTCGCCACGCGCCAGGGCGGGTTTCAGGATGTTGGCGGCGTCCATCGCGCCTTCGCCGGACGCGCCCGCACCCACGAGGGTGTGGATTTCATCGATGAAAAGGATGATTTCGCCGTCGGACTCGATGACCTCGTTGACGACACTCTTCAGACGTTCCTCGAATTCGCCTTTGTATTTGGCGCCAGCAATCAGAGCACCCATATCCAGGGAGTACAACTTCTTGGATTTCAGGTTCTCCGGGATGTCGCCGCTGACCAAACGCTGGGCCAAGCCCTCCGCGATGGCGGTCTTGCCGACACCGGCCTCACCGATCAGAATCGGGTTGTTCTTGGTACGGCGCGACAGGATCTGCAACACACGCCGGATCTCCTCGTCGCGGCCGATGACAGGGTCAAGTTTGCCCTTGCGGGCCATGTCGTTGAGGTTCTTGGCGTATTTGTTGAGGGCGTTGTAGGTCTCCTCTTGGCTCTCGCCAGTCACTTTCTTGCCGTTATGCAGTTCAGCGATGGCAGCCTTGAGCCCTTTTTCGGTGACCCCCGCATCCTTCAGCATCTGCGCCGCCTGACCGCCGGCCATGAGAATGCCGTAGAGCAGGTGCTCCAACGCCATGTATTCGTCGCCGGAAGTGTCGCAGAACATAGCTGCCTTCTGCATGGCGGTCTGCGTGGTGCCGCCGAGATAGATTTCGTTGCCGCTGCTCTTGGGCAGACGGTTGATTTCGCGATCCACCGCAGCCTTGAGGGTCTGCGGGTTGCACGACTGTTTCTTCAGCAGGAAAGGAACCACGTTGTCATCCGTGTCGAGCATCGACTTGAGGATGTGCAGCGTGTCGACCTGCTGGTTCTGGTTCCGGGCCGCCAGCATCTGGGCGTTCCCGATAACCTCTTGGGTTTTGATTGTTAAATTATTAGGATTCATATTTTTCGGTTTATAAGTTTAAAGTTTAGAGGTTAGAAGGTTAGAAGGTTAGAAGGTTAATGGGTTAGTTGACGAGGATAAATAGCAAATATATTGCCAGCGGGTGGGGACTGACAAAATGTCAGTCTAAACTCACCTATCGCCTATTGCCTGCTCCCTATTGTCTATTCCCTAAAAAAATGTATCTTTGCCACCGTCTGCAAAACAGCAGTTTTTGTTATATTTTATTGATTTACAGAAAGATAAAAGAGGTATAAAGTATGAAGAAGAGAATCAAATTCTGTTTGGTGTATCGTGACATGTGGCAGTCGTCGGGCAAATACCAGCCCCGCGTCGATCAGCTGACGGAAATCGCCCCCGTGATTGTGCGGATGGGCTGTTTCGACCGGGTGGAGACCAACGGCGGCGCCTTCGAGCAGGTGAACCTGCTGTACGGTGAGAACCCCAACCACGCCGTGCGCGAGTGGACGCGCCCGCTGCGCGAGGCCGGCATCCAATGCCAGATGCTAGAACGCGCCCTCAACGGACTGCGCATGTATCCCGTGCCCGCCGACGTGCGCCGGCTCATGTGCAAGGTCAAGAAAGCCCAGGGCGTGGACGTCGTGCGTTCCTTCTGCGGTCTCAACGACCACCGCAACCTGGAACTTTCCATCAAATACGCCAACGAGTTCGGCCTCATCTCGCAGGCCGCCCTCAGCATCTCGCACTCGCCCGTCCACACCCTCGAGCACTACCTCGCCGTGGTGGACAAATACGTGGAATACGGCGCGAAGGAGATCGGACTGAAAGACATGGCTGGCATCGGTCGCCCCGCAACGCTCGGCAAGCTGGTGAAAGCCATCAAGGAGAAATACCCGCACCTCGTCATCCAATACCACGGTCACACCGGCCCCGGCCTCTCGATGGCCTCCGTCCTCGAGGTCTGCCGCAACGGCGCCGACATCATCGACGTGGCCATGGAACCCCTCTCCTGGGGTATGGTCCACCCTGACGTCATCGCCGTGCAGGCCATGCTCCGCGACGACGGCTTCGAGGTCGCCGACATCGACATGAACGCCTACATGGAGGCCCGCAGCCTCACCCAGAAGTTCATGGACGACTTCCTCGGCTATTTCATCGAGCCCAAGAACAAGATTTCCACGTCGCTGCTGCTCGGCTGCGGACTGCCCGGCGGCATGATGGGATCCATGATGGCCGACATGAAGGGCATCCACCAATACATCAACAAAACCCTCGAAAAATCCGGCAAGAAGACCCTCACCGAGGACGAATTGCTCGTCAAGTTGTTCAACGAGGTGGAAGCCGTGTGGCCGATGGTGGGAACGCCCGGCCTGGTGACCCCGTTCAGCCAATATGTCAAGAACATCGCGTTGATGAACGTGCGTGCCGAGGTGGAAGGCAAACCGCGCTTCACCTACATGGAGCAGAAACAGTGGGACATGATCCTCGGCAAATGCGGACAGCTGCCCGGACCGCTCGCGCCTGAAATCATCGAGATGGCCAAGGCGAAAGGGTTCACCTTCTTCAACGGCGTGCCGCAAGACAACTACCCCGACGAGCTGCCGAAATACCGCAAGATGATGGAGGAGAAAGGCTGGGACGTCGGTCAGGACGAGGAAGAGCTCTTCGAATTGGCCATGCACGAGCAACAATATGTGGAGTACAAGGAGGGGCGCGCGAAACAGAACTTCAACCGCGAGCTCGCCGCCGCCAAGGAGAAAGCCCTGAACGGCGGAAAGATCCCCGCCAGCGTGCCCGCTTACGACCCGCAGCAGGACGCCGCCATCCGCATGAAGAACGACCCGACACTCCGCCCGGTGACCGCCCCCGCGAGCGGACAACTGATTTGGGAAGTCGCTGTCGATGGCGAGATTTCCAAGGCGAAACCCATCGGCACCCCGTTCAAGAAAGACGAGGTGATGTGCCACATCAGCACCTACTACGGCATGGAGCCCGTGCCCAGCTTCTTCGACGGACAACTGGTGGAAGTGGTGGTCAGCCACGGCCACAAAGTCAACCGCGGCGACATCATCGCATTCCTGAAATAACAATTTGATTCACAATTCATAATTCAAAACAACGGGTATCAGCCTTGCAGCCGATACCCGTTGTTTTTAGTTTAGGGTTTAAGGTTTAGAGTTTAGGCGCCCCCTTCCAGTTACCATTCCTAAAGAGGAATATTACCCCCCTTTAGGGGGGCGGGGGGGCCCCCCCCCCTTGGGGGGGGGGGGGGGGCTGGGGGGGGGGTTACCGTTTCACGAAACTCTTCGTCACAACGCCATTCTCCGTCGTCACGCGCACGAAATACACGCCTTCGGCGAGACCCGCGACGTTGATGCGGGTTTGTAGGGGCGAATCATTATTCGCCCCTACATCGGTGCGGACAATCTTACCGTAAACATCAAACACCTCAACGCCCTGTACATTGCTCATTGTACATTGTACATTGACCACCTCCTTCGCCGGGTTCGGGAACAACGTCACGCTGCTCTCCAGCCACGCCTCGACGCCCACGTTGGTGGTCTGCTGAGAGACGCTGCCGCTCCAATCGCTGATGTTGCCGTCGCCGCAGTCGGCCTGCACCTGGACCTCATAGGTTATGAGGCCGGTCAAGCCCGTGATGGTGTAGCTGTTCGTGCCGACATTCGCGGTAGTCCACGTGCCGTTGACAGGACGGTGACGGACATTCCAACCGGTCACGTTGGCATTGGCGTCCCAAGCGACGCTGATGGCCTCGTTCTCGACGGCCGTGACATGCAGACCCGTAGGCACATCGCAGGGTTCAGGACCGGGAATGGAAACCGCCGTCACATCGATGTCGTCAATGCAGCACGAATAGTAGCTTTCGCCACAGCTCCAACGGAAGCAGATGTTGCCGGTGGCAGGGATATCCACCCCGGTGAAATCCACCGTGAACGTGGTTGCTTCCGACGGAGAAATCGACGGAATCGTATCTACCGAAACAAATGTGGAGCCGATGAGGGAGAGGTCGGTGACATAGCCTACCGTCAAAGTGCCGTGGAAGGCGGACTCCATCGCGTACCAGAAGGTAAGTCGCAAGGTGTTAAGGGCATCCGTGAAAGTGGGCAAGACGGCATAGGATTCGTTTCCAGCGCTGCCGCTGGTGAAAACCATGCTGTTGCTGCCGCTGCTCGCGTAGTGATAGTCGCCGCCGGAAGTGATGTGCGGCGCCCCGTAGATGGTGTTGTTGCTATAGGTGGTCCAGCAAGTAGGCGCTATACCGTGGTTGTCCGTATAAGTGGTGCCTTGGTAGGCATCGAAATCCTCCCAGTAAGGCAGATCCGTGGTGCCGCATTCGGTCGCCCCGGAAGTGGGCTGGCTCCAGCTACTGACCTCGGGCGTGCACACGCCGCGCACGTAGAACTGGTAAGTGGTGGCAGACTGCAGACCGGTCACGGTGAACGGATTGGAAGTGGCCGTGACCACCTGGGCGGTGCTATTGGGGTTGAAGCCGAAGTTGCCGTACGCGATCTCCCACTCCGTCTGGCCAGGGGCAGCCACCCACGACAATGTCACAGAAGACGACGTGGAGGCCGTCGCGGTCAGATTCTGCGGACGTGCGCACGGGGGCGCCACGTCAACCGTCACATCATCCAAATAGAAGGAAGCGGTCACATCGGCCGGGGTGACGTTGCGGAAAGCGATATATTGACCGGTGCCCGTATAGGTGTAGAACAACACTTCGTAGGGCTCGACAGGATAAGCCAGGTCGAGGGAGAAGGTCTGAACGGGGGTGAACGTGGAGGCATCCGCCGGATCGGTCATCACACCCACCTCCAACATCGCCGGCGAGGAGAATGTGGCCTTGGCAAAGAATGTCAGCACGGCATCCTGGACGCTCAGCACAGTTCCGTCAAGTTCGGGCAACACGCCGTAGGCTCCGCTATACATGTTATAGACGGTGAGATAATGTGTTCCGCTGTGCGCATTGTTCCCGTTGGTGGTCACATACGGATACCGGTCGTTGGGACCTACGCCGATGCGCGACCAGCAGAGAGGCAGCGGATAGGAGGTGGTTCCTCCGAAGAGGTTGCTCTCGAAATCCCAAGTCTCCGGGAACTGGGAGAGCATGTAGCACTGGGTGACAAAATACTGGGTGTTGAAGGCGGACGCAATGGTTCCGTCATCGCATATCGAAGCCACGTACCACTCGTAACGCGTGCCGGCAGAGAGGCCGCTCAACGTATAGACCCCGTTGGTCAGCGTCACGCCGAAAAGCTCCGTGTAGGCGGAATCCCCTTCCGCACGGTAGAAGACCGTATAGCTGTTGGCGACATCCGTCCAGGAGAGATCGACGCTGGAACTGGTGATGTTGGCCGCCGTCAAGGAGCCGGGCTCCAAACACGGCGGGATCACCGTCACCTGGATGTCGTCCACAAACCAGTACCAGGAATCGCTTTGCTGATATTTGAACGTGATGTAGTAATGCAGAGTGTCATCGGTGGCCACCGAGTCGAACTTCACCAAGTAGTTGTGATAATCGTCATCCCCGATTTGCGTGCTGCTGACCGACATCAGCGGCACGAAGGTGGCGGCGCTGGCGGGATCAGTCACATAGCCCACGGACAGGGTGCCGGAATTGGCGCTTTCCCGGCGGGTCCAGAAGTTGATTTGCAGTTCCGAGAGATCCGAGCCGAATTCGGGCAACACGGCATAGACCGGTGCGTTCCCGTTGGGGTTGCACATGAACTTGAGCGAGTTGTTCGCACTGTGCGCGTAACCGGCGTTCACCTGCGGATGACCGGCGTACGGATTTATCCGTCCCCAGCAATTCGGAATCGTGAACGGTTCCGTGCTGTCGAAATTCTGCACGTACGGGAGAGACAACTCGCCGCAAGCCGTGGTGAACATGGCCACCGCGCTGGGAATCGTGTCGCCGTTGCATATGAGCGCCAAGTACCATTGGTAATCGGTGCCCGCCGTGAGGTTGTCCAAAAGGTACACCCCGTCGGAGGCCACCACACTCGTCTCCACCGTATAATCCGCATCGGAAGCGGACTTGTAACAAAGAATCACATCGCCGGAAGTCACCATCATCCAGCTCAACTCAGCAGAATAAGTGGTGATATTGTCCGCGCTCAACGCGATGGGCGCCATGCAAGCCGGCGGATTTGTCAAATTATAGACTATCACATTGTCCAAGGAACATCCGTCCCCGTCATCGCCCATACCCAGTGCCGCGAACTTCAGCTGGATGAGGGACAAGCCTGCGGGAAGCAACAAGGAATCGGTTCTGAAAGTGCTGGTAACGTCCGTATAAGTGCCTAACAACACCCACGCCGACGTGTCGTATTCGCCCAACGTGCGGAAATAGACCTGCAGGTGGTCACCAATCCCGCTGTTGCCGTAATCAGGACGCCGCTCGTCGAATTTAACGCATGGATACGTCACAGCGGTGACATCCAGCACTGGGGAGATGACATCAGAGGAATAGTTTCCGTAAGAATGACGGATATAGCCTTCGGGATAGTACGTCCAAGTATCGCTGCTGGTGGCCAAATTCCAACAGGCCGGGGCGTTCGTGAAGGTCTCCGTCCACGGGAAATTGTCGGTGACCACAGCGGTGCCGCACGTGGTGGAGAACGAAGCGCCGCTGCTGAGGGCGGAGGTGTCTGAGCCACAGATCTGGGCAATCCAGGCGACGTACGCGGTGTTCATCTGCAGGTTCTCCAAGGTGACGGAGGAGCCCGTGAAAGTGGTGTCCTGCATGACGGAAGATCCCGACACACGGTATTGCAGGTAATAGACGCCGTCGGCCGGACCGTCGTGCGTGACGACGACAGACTGGGCTGCCGGCTCGAAGGTCATGGCCGGAGTGACGCAGCCGGCCTCCTGGATGGCGATGTTATCGACCGCGGCGGGCACGGTACGGGCTTCGGGGAAACTGTAACCCCACGTGAAGAACTGCAGTTTCTTGTAACCAGTGACATCGGTCAGCTGCGCCGTGACATGTGTCCAGTCGTTGAGTTGTGCCCCCAGAACCAGATTTTCACTCATGTAACCCGGGAATTCGGGTTGCGTCACCTCGTCAACACCAAGCAAAAACACGGCCACACCGCCGTACAGGGAGCTGCCCTCGGCGTATCCCGCGCATTTCCAATCGAAAGAGAGATCGTAAGTGCCGGGGGTCGTGCCGAAGTCGATGACGCGTTCCGCAAACAGGTAGCTGCCGATCAGAGAATCGGCTGCATACGTGCCCGCGAAGTCGTTGCTGACATACATGGACTGGTCAACCCCGTCGTTGACGTGCGAGGTGCCCGTGCCGATAGCCCAATGGTTGTAGCCGGTGGTGGTGAACAGCCACTGCGCATTCTCGGCAGGGTTGTTGAAATCGCAGTAGTATGGCAAAGTGGCCGGCTCCTGCAGCGTGGTGAACGAAAGGTCCACCCAAGTGCTCACCGTGTCGCCGCAATCTGTCCGCACCCGGAAATCGTAGTTGGTGGAGGGGGAAAGGTTCGTCAGCGTGACCGCTGTGTCGTAGGTACCCTGCATGGCGGCGGAACCCCACGGGTCGCCCGTTTCCTTCAGCTGATATTGGTAGTGGTAGCCGTTCTCGGTGGAGAGCCATGAGACCGTGCACCCATCCTCTGTGAAGCCGCTTGCCTGCACCCCTATCGGCTGGATACAATCCGAATTGCCGAACAAGAGCTTGACATTGGGTCTCTGGGTGGTCGTCGAACCCGAAGCAGAGCCGGGATGCTGCGAGTAGGAAATGTTGTTGTCCGCCCGCCGGTAAATACTACGGTAAGCGCTCAGCGTGGTGAAATAGAACTTCAGGGGAGTGTAATACGAAGTAGCATGTTTGGAGAAAACCACCACCAAGTTGTCGATACCGTTATATTCGAAAGGGGTTTGGAACTGGTATTCATCCCAACCGTCCACGGCGCCGAGGGTCACCGAAGTGCCGGAATAGACCAGTGTGAGATCCGACATGGGGGTGAAGTCCGAGCCGCTGTAGTTCTCCCCGACACGATGCCCCATATAAATGTTCACTTCTTCGACAACGAAGGGTTGCCCGTTCGTGTGCAGCGAAAGCGACAAGATGCTTCCCGAAGCGTTGATTTCGGACGAAAGATAGGTACTCTCACACCACGAATCGGTGTAATTCGAAGAGAATGCCGAGGAAGAATTCATTGAGGTTCCGTTACCGATGACGACCTCCTGCGCGCGAGCGCCAAGCGCCAACATCAGTGTCAACGCCAAGAACAGTAGAGTTTTTTTCATAACGAGATGATTTAACTGAGTAATAATTATTTGTTTTAATTAAAACGGCGAATATACATTTTTTCCGAATACAAGACTAAAAAAAACGGGCACCGGCCTTACCGCCAGCACCCGTTGATTATCAGTTTAGGGTTTAAGGGGGGTTACTTCTTCACGAAACTCTTCGTCACCACTCCCCTATCCGTCGTCACCCGCACAAAATACACGCCGTCGGCAAGACCGCTGACGTTGATGCGGGTCGGGTTGTCGATGGAATTGGAGGTCGTGATCAGTTTGCCGTAAACATCGTACACCTCAACACCCTGTACATTGCCCATCGTACATTGTACATTGACAACGTCCTTCACCGGGTTCGGGAACAAGGTCACGCTGTTGCTCAGCCACTCCTCAATGCCCACGTTGGTGGTTTCTTCGGAGACGCTGCCGCTCCAGTCGCTGACGTTGCCGTCACCGCAGTTGGCCTGCACCTGGATCTCGTAGGTCGTGTGGCCCGTCAGACCCGTGATGGTGTAGCTGTTGGTGTTGGAAGTCGCGGAACTCCACGTGCCGTTCTGCGGACGGTACTGGATGTTCCAGCTGCTCACGCTGGCGTTGGCATCCCAAGCAATGGCGATGCTTTCGTTCTGGACGTCCGTGGTATGCAAACCCGTGGGCACATCACAAGGCTCGACACCCTGAGCAAGCGTCGTGAAGGTCACCTCGTTGCCATAGATCGTCTGTCCATTGTAGATGACGAACGCCTTGTAGGTGTAGCTCGTGTTCGGGTTCAGACCGGTGAGGTTGTGGGTCAAAGCGGGACCCGTCACCACAACAGGAGTGTACGCGCCGCCAGTGGTGGCCTTCCACTCGAAGCCCTTCGACGTGATGGTCACGTTGTCGGGGTTGGTGATCGTGCCGTTGAGGGTGGCGGAGTTCTGCTGAATGTTGGAAACGGCATCGGTGGTCACCGTCGGGTTGGTAATCACCGGACCAGGGCCAGCCAACGACACCTCGATGTCATCGACATACCATGAGGAGAGGGAACTGCTGCTCGGACGCGTGTAGCGGAAAGCGATACGCGTGGTGCTCGGCAGGTTCAGACCGGAGAGGTCGGCAAAGGTTCTCGTCACCTCCGTGTAAGCGGAGCTTGTCAAGGTCTCCAACGAAACGAAGGAGTTGACATCGTACGGATCGGTCACATAGCCCAACTCCATCGTGGGGTTGTCGCTGCTGTAGTTGTTATGCTTAGCCCAGAAGGAAACCTGCAGGCTGCTGATATCCTCCAAGAAGAGCGGCAGCGCGGTCACGATGTCGCCGAAGGCAATTTCCAAGGCGCTGGAACCGGTGTGGGCAATGATCGAAGCGTTTGTAATATGCGGGAAGGTGTTGCCATTATAATAACCCGTGGATGCGGACACCCAACAGTTGAGCAGTTCTGCGTCAGTGCCCTCGAAACCGGTGCTCCACGGCGTGGTGGCCACGGAAATCGCACCGCAAGCGGTGGTGAAGCTCACCGGCTGGGAAACCATGGAGGAGTCGCCGCCGCAGAAAGCTCTCACCGTCACCTGATACGTCGTGCTGGGGTTCAAGCCCGTCAACGTCAGGGAGTTGGTCGTGGTGGTCTGGTAGTCGGTGCCTGCAGCGGACGTGACGGTGACACCGTAGGAGTCGGCATTGCCGGTCCAAGACACGGTGGCGTCGTTCTCGTTCACATTGCTGACATAGAGACCCGTGGGCGTAGCGCAGGTGATGGCGCGCAGCTCGATGTTATCGACTGCCGCGGGCGGTTGGCTGTTATAGCTGGTGTTTCTCCAATGGAAGGCCAAACGATAGACCTTGTCACCGACACCCATACCGGCGAACTGGTCGGCGGAGATAATCATCTCCTTGTGTTGCCAAGTGCTTTGCTGGGAGAGCCAGTGCTCGCCACCGGAACCGTAGTTGCCGGGTTGTGCGCTGGCGTCATAGCCTCCGGGAGGATTGTTGCCGGGCGTGAGCGTCACAACGCTGGGATCAAGCCAGTAAACACGCAAGAACTCGTAGTTGTACAAACCGCCTTGTGCCTTCCAGTCGAAGGAGAGCACCAACTCGGTGGTACCGTCGGGAACGAGCACGTCTCTGTAAGCATACACGCGGGTCTCCGTGCCTTGGTAGGTGTTCGAAACGCCGCCATCCTTGGAGATGTAGAGGCCGTTCGAGCCGCCGACCGTAGTGTTCACATCGCTGGTGCCGTCCGTGGGCGCCCCGATGTACCACTTGTTGGTCTGCGTGCCGTTGAGGATACCCCACTGGTTGTTGTCGGTGGCGTCCTCGAAGTCGGTGGTGTACGGCAAAGCGGCCGGAATCGTGGTCGTGGTGAAAGACACCGTGTTGGTCTGGTCGTCGCCCTCGACACCACCGCAAAGCGTCATCACATACGCTGAGTAGTTGGTGTTGGAGGTGAGGCCGGTGAGGGTGTTGACCGTAGAGGTCACGTTCACGGAACTCCAAGTGTCCGTGGCAGTGCCCGAAGGACCGTAGTAGATAATCCAGGCATTGTGGGTGGGATCGTCGTCAGTGAAGGAGATGTCGGCGCTGTTGGCGGTCACGTTATAGACGAGGACGGAAGTGTGCGCAGGAGCGGAACAGTTGGGAATCAACTCCACGGTGAAGTCGTCCAAGTTCCAACCCGCATCGCTGGCTGTCGTTCCGGAGAAGAGGATGGCAATACGGCCAGAGGTGGCCTGCACGCCGTTGAAGTCGAACGGTCCCATGAAGTTACCGTTGCCGCCGCCAGAGCTGCCGCGCGGTCCGGGAGTGCCGGCATCACCAAGTGTCTCGAAGGTGGTCAGGTCATCCAGATCGGTAATCACGCCGACCGTCGCAGTGGTGGTCACACCCCAACTGGTAGCCCAGAAGGACATGCGCAGGTCGTGGATATCGTTGGTGAATTCAGGAAGCACCAACATGTTGCTCGTGCCCTTGAACTCGATGGTGTAAGGCGCGGAATGGGCAGCATTGCCATAACTTAACGTCTTGGGATACGTGTTGCTGCCATTCGTATAGGTGACCGGAATATCGAAGCAGGTCATCGTCGTGTTGTTCTCGAGATTCTCGAACCACGGGTTGTCCTGGGTGACCGTGAAGGCACCGCAAGCCGTGGTGAAGGAAATTTCAGTCCAATAGCTGTATTCACCGCCACCGCAGTCGGAGCGCATACGCACCTTGTAGGGCGTGTTGGGCATCAAGCCCGTGATAATCTCAGACATGGAGGTAACCGTGCCCATGCTGGTCCAGATGGTGTCGGACAGCGGACGGTATTCCATCTCCCAAGCGGATTCCATGTAACCGGGCACCCAGTTCACAGTCGCGCCGTCGCTGGTGATGGCGGAGACGCTCAGGTGCGGGGCCACACAGGTCGTGGTGGAGTCGCACGGGGAGCCGAAAATGACGTTGTTACGGTTAGAGGTGCCGGTACCGGCGGAAGCAGGCACAGCAGCGATGTCATATCCACTAGCATCCTGATAAACATAACGGGATGCATTGGAGAAAGCCGTGTGTGAACGCCACGTGTTACCAGAGGAGTAAGAACCGGTGTTGTCAAACACGATCAACACCAAGTTGTCGGAGCCATTGTACATGAACGGCGTGGAGAATTGGAACGTGTTGAGACCGGTGTGCAATGACTGCTGGGCATCGAACACCAACTGGGCGTTCGAAACGTCAATCCAGCTGGAAATGCTGGTCGCGGAGGTGTGCATCAAATAGATCTTGTAGGTGCGATCAACAGTGAAGTTGGCCATGTCAAAAGTCACCGACTCAAGGCTCTTCGGCTCTCCCAACTCGGAGGCGAGGAACAATTGTTGCGTACAAGAATACTTATAGAAGCTGTAAGAAGGCAGGTAGCTGTTCGTGGAGGTGCCATCGCCGACAGTCACGTCGCCGCCCACCAGGCAGTTGGTGCGGAAGGTCTCCATCACCCAGTCGCCAGTCGTGCCGTCCGAGCAGGTCGTCTTCACCCGCACGTCATAATAAGTGGAGAAGTCCAGGTTACCCAAGAGATAAGTGGTCGCGGTGATATTGTCCACAGTGACCCAGTTCTCCTGGCCGCCTTCGGAATATTCGAGGGTGTAGCTGTCAACCGTGCCGAAATGGCCGGGCTCCCACGTCACAACAGCAGAAGTGCCGGAGATGTCGGAAATCTCCAAATTGCTCACAGGCGAACAAGCGGGGGCATAGTCGATCGTCAAATCGTCAATGTAGTAGCCGCTGCTGGTGGCGTTGGAGACACGGAAGGCGATGTACTTGCCGTAGCCCGTGTAGTTGTTGAACTTCACGAACTGTTCGGCGTAAGCGTAATTGGCCATGGCGGAAAGATCGATGGTGTCAATCGGCACGAACGTGGAGTCCGCAGTCTTGTCGGTCATCACACCCACTTCCAACATACCGGCGGAGCCGCTCTTGCAGGCCCAGAAGTTCACCATCAGCTGGCTCACATCAAAGCTCTGATCAAGTTCAGGCGCAATGGCGATGTTGTAGCAGCTGGGCGTCCAGTGGAAGTCCATATAGTACGCACCGGTGTGCGAATAAGTGGTGCTGTTGGCAATATAGACATGGTGCGAGTTGTTGGAAGCCAAGCGGTCCCAGCACAAGACATATCGCTGCTGGTTGACGGAACCGTCATTGTACATACCCGTATTGTACAATCCCGTTTCAAAATCCTCATTGTAAGGAAGTTGCACAATCGGACCGCAATCGGTGCGGAAGGAAACGTTGATGGGGGTACTTTCGAGACCGCCGCAGTCTGACCAAACATACAAATCGTATTCGGTGTTCGGATTCAGACCGTAAAGGGTGTACGTCGTGTCGTAAGCGTTCTCCACCGTGCCCTCGCCAGGCGTGAAGCCGGCAGGGCCGTACTCGATATACCAGGCAGAGGAACCGCCCACCTCGGACCAATGGAAGGTCACCTCATCGGAAGTCACGGCATCCACCACCAAGCCAACCGGGTGCTGACACACGGGGATGTAATCCAACGTCACATCGTCCAGACGGAGGTTGTTGCCGCCGTTGCCCTTGCTGGCACGGAAAGCGATGTACTGGCCATAACCCGTGTAGTTCGCAAGAGAATATTCCACAAGGGTGTATTCATTGTTCGGCAAATAGGGAGCCGGAATCGTATCCAAAATCTCGAACGTGGTCGGGTCGCTCTTGTCGGTCATCACACCCAACTCCAGAATCACCGGAGCGGTGGAGGAAGTGCTGCGCACCCAGAAGTTGACCTGCAGCTGGTTCAGGCTGATGCTCTCATCCACCTTCGGCATGATGGCGATGTTGGTGACATTGGCGCCGTCGTAGAAACGAATCGCGTTGGGCGTGGTGTGCGCCGCGGAGGTCGGATACATCTGGACCGGCTTGCTCGGATCCGTGGTGTAACGATCCCAACAATAGATGTAAGCCTCGGTACCGGAGCCGTAAGTGTCGCTGTCGAAGTTCTGCACGTACGGCAAGGTCACGATGGCCTCGCACTCGGTGCGGAAGGTAACGGTCTCAGACCAGTTGCTCTCGCTGTTCGCACCGCACAAAGCACGCACGCGGACCTGGTAAACCGTGTTGGCATCCAGACCGGTAAGCGTGTAGGAAGTGCCGGAAATCGTGCCCGTGGAGTTCCAGTCCGCATCGGAGCTGCCCTTGTACTCGATCTCGCAGTTCTGAGAAACATTCGGATTGTACCAGGAAATCTCAGCAGAAGAAGCATCCGTAGTGCCTACAGCCACCGTGTTCGGGGCAATGCAGGCCACCACGTCGCAGGCGGTCAGACGGATGTTGTTCACCTGGGTGTGCAACGTACCGGAAGTCGGCATGTTGTTGATACTCCAGTTGTCACTTGCCTCATGGGTATATTTACACTGCGAACGGTTGGCGTTCGTGTTCATTGTGTAGAACTTGGCATTGCTGTTATTCACCTCGCTGCCCGTAATGTCGTTGACAATCAGCAGCAGGTTGTCGTAACCGTTGTAGTAGAAGTTGGTGTCGAAGGCGATATCGACCCAACGATTGGTGCCGGTGTTGTTGAACGTGACCGGACCGGAATAGACGTGCACGTAGCTGTCCGTCGGGGTGGCCCACACGTTCTGCACGAACTCGTTGTCGGCAGTGTGCGCCATGTAGATGTCCAACGTGCGGGTGATCACCTGACCGTCATTGTACTGGAACGACATGCCACTGAACTCGGCAGACACGTTGTTGAAGTCGCCCGGCAGGTAAATCTGCTCGGTGAAGGAGTTGAGGTAATGGTTGGACATCGGGAAGTGGTTGCCCTCGGTGCTGTAGGTCGAGGTCGGGTAGCTGTTGTTGACAGCCTCGATGGGGGCGATACACGGCGTGGTGAAGCTAACCGTCACCGCCTCGCCGAGGTCACCGCCGCCGCAGTCGGGCTGAACGGACACGGTGTAGCTTGTCTGCTCGTTCAAACCGACCAGCAAGTAGGAGGTCTCCGTGACAAAATACTCAGAGGGGAACTGGCTGCCGCTTTCGGTAACCGTGATGTTATAGGCCACCGTCTGGCCCATAGCGTTGGGCTCCCACGTCAGGGTGGCGTTGGTGCCGTAGATGTCGGTCACCTGAAGATTCTGCACATTGGAACAGGTCGGAGCTACATCCACCACTACATCGTCGAGATAGCAGCTGCCGGAAGAAGTGCCGGACCATCTGAAAGCGATGAATTTACCAGAACCATTATACGTGCCTAAATAAACGACATGAGGCTGCATGGTACCCGTCGCAGTATTGGCGACAGCCTCCACCGGTATGAAAGTGGAAATATCGGCGGGATCCGTCATCACACCTATCTGCAACTGGTTGTTCAACGTGCTGTACTGCGAGTTGAAGGTCACTTGCAGTTGGTTGACCTGATACGGAAGGTCGTTCGCCACCTCCGGCAACACCGCGTATGTGTAGGTGGAGGAAGAGGTGTAGAAATACAACCTCGACGAAGAAATGTACGGATAGGTGGAGCTATAGGTGGAGTTCTTGTACCAACACTCGGAAAATCCGTTGCTGAAATCCTCCGTGTAAGGCAGCGAGAAGATGCCGCAGCTGTCGGCGTAGGTCACCAGAATGCTGTGGGTTTGGTCCACCGCGCTGAACGTGTAGGAGGTGATGACTCCCTGCGACGCACCGTCAATCTGCACATCGGTGACATGGTAGCGGTCGGAACTGGTGAACGTGTAGGTCAGGTCGTTGCCGGCCGTGGCCGCATACACACCGTTGGTGCCCCACGGGCTGACCAAGTTGGAGAGGGAGATGGGAGAACCGTCGTCCAGCTGCTGGCTTACGGTGATATTATACAAATTGTCGAAATAGACCTGCACATTGGCCAGCGTGCCCTGCGGGTCGATGACAAACGAAACGACAGGGCCGTCGCTGGGATCGTCCTCTCGCAACACGACACCGTCCTGCACGATGCGGGAGATGTGCCAATTGACATCAGGAGTGATCGTGAGCGTCACCGTCTGGGAGCTGCCACAGGGGACGTTGGAGGTCTCCGGGGTCACGGTGCCGTGCAGCTGTCCATCGGAGGAAGGCATGACAGAGGCCGTGATCACTGCCTGCGGGAACACCGTGACAGTGGAGGTGTGCGTGGCGGAGACGCCGTTCAGCGTACCCGTCACCGAGTAGGTCGTGGTGGTCGTGGGCGAAACCGTGATGCTCTCGGAGGTCGCGCCATTGCTCCACACGTAAGAATCGTAGCCGAAAGCAGTCAACGTAACCGTCTCGCCTTGGCAGATGTTCACGGCAACAGGATCCACACCGGCCATGTACGACATGATGGGATAACCGTTGTTGATGCCGTTGTCTTCCTTGAAAGCGTCGCCCAAAAGCGTGATCATGTTCGCGGACTGCATTTCGGCCTGAGTGACCGGCGTTCCGTCGGACGAAGCGGAAGACTGAGAGGTGGAACTCAACACTTGCGTGTAGGAATAGCAGTTTGTGAAGTTGCCGCCGTGGGCCGCGACACCGCCGAAGTTCGTACCATAAGAGTAAAGGGTACCCGCAAAGTAGAAATTGGTCGTGTAGGAACGCTCGGCGTTGCCCGACATGCCGCCGGGATAGTAACCCGTGATGCTGCCGGTGACACCGCAGTTCTGGATATACGTGCTGCCATTGTTCGGGTAAGTAGCACCGAAAATGCCGCCGATGTTGTTGCTGCCGGAGGTGTTCTCACCTACGATGCGGGCGTTGATCACCAGACAGTAACGGACATAGACCGAAGAGCTGCCTCTCGGATAACCCGCGATACAGCCCATCATACCCCGGGACTTCAGCACGGGGTTGATCATGACCAAAGAGTCAATGGTGCAAGGGTTTTCCAAGGCACAGAAAAGTCCTGCGTGGAACGTGCTTCCCTTGTCGCAGTAAAGGTTGTAAATGGCATGCCCGTGGCCGTTGAAGTTGCCCTTGAAGGCGTTGCCGGTGCTCGGCGACTCACCCGTCGGGGAACCGCCGCCGATGGGCGTCCAGTTGTTAGTGCTGTCGCCCGTACTGTTGAGCCAAATGTCGTTGGTCAAGTTCAGCGACACCCCGCTGAAGGAGGTGCCGGTGTTCACCAACTGCGCCAAACCGGCCAGCTGCTCCGGCGTGGAGATGTCGAATGAGGTCTGGCTCGCGTCATACCACGTGACATCCGCGGTGCCGTTCCAAATGGTCTGCGCTTGCAGCGTGGGCTTGAGCCCCATCAGGGCGACAAGGCACATCACTGCAATGATGTAAAATCTTTTCATAAGCATATTTGTATTAATAATACTGAATAATAAATTCTTAATATTTGAAAATCACACAACAACAAACTTTCTATAAATCTTAAAAAAAACGCGCAAATAAACAATTTTTTTTCATCTATCACGTTGTCCTATGACTTGCAAAAATGTTCCAAAACAACGGTTATGACGAGAAAAATCAAAGATCTGACACTGAAGGAAATGGGCCGGATGGCTGGGAAAGACCACGGGGAATACCTCGGAAACCAGCTGTTGATGGTCATGAGTGCCATACAATTCGGCAAGAATTTCATGCATGACAGCCAGCCCTACCGGGTGGAGGACGGAAGAGTGCTGCGAATCATCTCAGGCAACGCCCTAATGATCATCAACATGAAGCCTTACCGCCTTTCCGCTGGAACATTGCTCGTTTTCCCAACTGATTCCATTATGGAAATCGAAGAAAAGGATGAGGAATTCGATTTCCAGATTTTCTCCTTCCGTGACCTTCCCGACGAGGTCATCTTCAAGGAATGCACCGTTTTTCATCTGTCTGAGGACGATTGGAAACTTACGGGCGAATACTTTCAACTGCTACGACACACGCTCAACCGCCAGCCACTGTCTTTGAGACCTATCCGATTCCTGCAGACCGCGCTAATGTCTGAGCTTCAAAATATCATCAAAAAGGAAAATGAAGAAAAGGACCATAAAACGGCGGGGAGGAAGGATACCATCTTCCAACAGTTCGCGAATTTAGTCAACCAGTATGCCGACAAGGAACACAATATCGCATTCTACGCCGACCGGCTGTGCCTGACCCCTAACCATCTGGGCACCACCATCCGAAAGGTCAGCGGGATAACCGTGCAAGATTGGATTCATCGCCGCATCATCCAGCAAGCCAAGCTTTTCTTAATGTACAGCGATATGCCTGTCAGCGAGATTGCCGAACGACTTAATTTCTCAACCTCATCCACATTCTGCAAATTCTTCAAAAAAAAGACCAATATGACACCCCGGAAATACCGGGAAGAGTGTGAGGTACACTAAACACCTTTCACGAATCCTTCTGGAAACCGCACAATAAAAGGACGTCAATTCAAAAACCGAACTGACGTCCTTTTAGCCAATAAAGGATTGGCAAAGACTATCTCTTCACGAAAGATTTCGTCACCACTCCCCTATCCGTCGTCACGCGCACGAAATAGACACCGTCGGCGAGGCCAGCGACGTTGATGCGGGTTGTGGGGCTGTCGCATTGCGGCAGCCCTACGATTTGGACAACCTTGCCGAAGACATCGTACACCTCAACTCCCTGTACATTGTTCATTGTACATTCTACATTGACCACGTCCTTCGCCGGGTTCGGGAACAGGGTCACGCTGTTCTCCAGCCACTCTTCGATGCCCACGTTGGTGGTTTCCTCGGAGACGCTGCCGCTCCAGTCGCTGACATTGCCGTCACCGCAGTCGGCCTGCACCTGAATCTCGTAGGTCGTGTGGCCCGTCAGCCCCGTGATGGTGTAGCTGTTGGTGTTGGAGGTCGCGGAATTCCACGTGCCGTTCTGCGGACGGTAGTGGATATTCCAGCTGTTTACGCTTGCGTTGGCGTCCCAAGCGATGGCGATAGCCTCATTCTCGACACTCGTGACATGCAAACCCGTCGGCACGTCACAAGGTTCGTCACCCTGTTCCAGCGTCGTGAAGGTCATCTCGCTACCATAAACCGTCGTACCATTGAAAGTGATGAACGCCTTATAAGTGTAGCTCGTGCTCGGATTCAGGTTGCTCAGGTTAGCCGTGAAGGTGTTGCCAGTACCCGTGCCCGCAACCTGCGTATTGGCGCCGCCCGCCGTGGCTCTCCACTCGAAGCCCTTCGCCGTAATGGTCACATTGTCAGGGTTTGTGATGGTGGCGTGCAGCGTGGCCGTGGTCTGCGCAACCGGATCAGCGGCGTTGGTGGCCACCGTCGGATCGACAACCGCAGGTCCTCCGGCCGCTTCCCCGATGGTGATGTCATCCAAAACGATGCCATAGCCCCAGTCCGCCAAGCCCGTGAAGGCAAGCTGATAGGTAGCCGACGGATTCGGCAACGCCAAAGAGTCCATCGTCCAAACACTCACGGAAGTATAGTACTGCACCAGCTGCTGCCATTGACCGGAAGGCGACGTGCGGTAATAGACCGTCAGGTGATCCAAGTCACCACTCCAGTCTTTCATCGCGTACCAATAGCTGACATACGGGTTGGAAACATTGCTGAGGTCGAAGATGGGGGTGACCAGACGGGTGGTGATCCCGTCGTGGCTGGCTTGGTAGAAAGAGGCATTGTAGCTGCCGCTGTGCGCCGAAGGGATGCCGTTGCTGGACGGTGTTCCCGCACGGAATTCCCAGTTCGCCACGCCAACGACATGCTCCTGCGACCAACAATCGGGCATGAGACCGCCATTCTCGAAATCCTCCGTGTAGGGGAAGGTGATGACGGCGTCGCAAGGTGTTGTAAAATCTACAACAGCCCACATTGATTGGTCGGTCGTGCTGCAGACGGCACGCACGCGCACCTGATACGAGGTGCCGACGTTCAAAGCTGCCAAGTTATAGGACGGAAGACCCATGACGGAGACCGGAATCCAAATGGAATCGGCAAGCGGTTTGTATTCCAATTCCCACTCGTCCTCATCGCCGCCGGCCGTCCATTGAATGTCCGCGCTGGTGGTAGTCACATTGGTGACAGTCAGGTTCGTGGGCGTCGTGCACGTGAGCGCCGCGATTTCCACATTGTCGACAACGGCACCGGGCTGTTCGCCACCGCTGCTGTCATTTTTCCACAAAAAGACCAACTTGGCCGTCGAGGTGGCGGTCGGGTTCTGGTTCGGGTTGGGCATCATCACCCCAATATGCACCGTGTTGTTGCCAGTAAGGTTGAATTTGTACGGATAGGAAGGATAAGAGCTGTACTGGAGGAAATCGGTGAAATTGACGGCATACTCGGAATAGGTTTCGTTCGTGTAAGCGACATTGGTGGTGGCTGCGGGATATTCCTGGTCGGCCGGGGCAAGGAACACCTTCAGGTAGTCGAAGGCACCTTCACCGCCCACTTTCACATCGAAACTGATTGCCAACTCCGCGGCATCGCCCACAGTGAACATCTTCTCAGCGGAAACCGCCGCAAAACTGCCGATATTATATCCAGGGGTGGAGCCATTGGTGGTCACAAACATCGCGTTGTTGCCACCGCCGGCATTCCCGATCATCCAGTAAGTGGAACTGTAACCGTTGTTAAACACCCAGTCGTTCGTAGCGCTGAAATCCGTGGAATACGGAATGGGCGTGGCAATCATCGGGGTGTGGAAGGTGATGGTCGCCGCGGGGGAAAACTCGCCACCACAATTGCTATAGACATTCACCGTATAAGTCGTCAAGTCAGTGAGATTGACGAGGCTGAGGGTCGTATCCGTGACGATCTCCGTGGTCCATGCCGCGTCGCCGTCAGCCTTGTATTCCACCTTGTAGGAAGAAACCGAGCCCGTCCAAGTCAGATCCGCGGAGTTGGGCGTGATGTTGGAAGCCGTCACGTTGCCGGGAGGCGAACAGGTGACACAAGAGGTGGTAAGCTCGAAGCCGCTGTATTGCATACCTCCGTCGGAATGGAAATAGAGGGTCAGCGGACCGTTGGAGGCGACCACCGCGGAGATGGTGCCCGTGCCCCTGAAATCGCCGAGCATGGTGTTGTTGGTGTCCGCTCCGTCGAAAATGCGAAGATAATCGCAACAGCTTTCCGTGACATACGTGCCCGCGATGGCGACCGAAACGCCGGCGGTCTCGGGATAGAGAACCAGCGTGTAGTCGCAGCTTGCACTGTAGTTGCCCGCGGCACCGCCGTTGTCGTAAATCGTCAGGGAGCAAGCCGTCAGCGTGTCAGAGCCGGAAGTTCCCATATTGTAAGCGCCAGGGGTGACGGTGATCGGACCGACCCAAAGGCTCTGCTCGCCGCCGCAGTCTGCCTGCACGTAGAAATCGTAGGCGATGGACGAAAGTCCTCCGAGTGAGAAAGGATTGGTACTCGCCGGTTCCAGCGTCCCGGAAGAGGAACCCTGGACGTAGCCGGCCGGGCCATACTCGATGTTCCACGCGGTGGCCGTGCCGTTCTCCGTCCACGACAATGTCACAGACGTGGAGGTTGTGGCCACCAAGGAAAGATTGGTGGGCTTTGCGCAGGATGTGGCACCCGCCACCATCACATTGTCGATATGGAGGTCGTTGTCGCCGTTGGACACGGTGGACTCGCCATAGAAGGCGATCATAACGGTCTGGTTGGCATAGTCGGCCAACGAGATGGTGATCTCTTGCCCCGTGTTGGATATCTGGTTATAGACATAATCGCCGTTGCCGTCGTTGCTCCAAACGGTGGCGTTGGACGCGCTCCAGGTGGCGCCGAGGTCCGTGGAGACGATCACCATGAACTTGTCGTCAGGTTGGCCCGTGGGGTTCGAGATGGCGGAGGTACTGTTCCAAGCCGTGAGCGCAAGGTCGAACATCAGCACAGGGCTGGACACACCGCTGAGGTCGATGGCGGGCGTCACCAACCACTTGCTCACGGAAGTACCGTAAATGTTCACTTTCGGATGGTTGGCCCCGAACACATTGGTATTGTTGAACACCCAGCCGGAAGTGGTGGGGCTCAGGGATGTACCCGCAAAAACGTTGCTGGCCAGTCCATCATAGCGTCCCCAGCACTGCGGGAGGTTGGTGGAGCCGTCGAAAGACTGTGAGAAGGGGGCGGAGAAAACGGCACACTCCGTAGTGAACGTGGCGTTGCCCAAACTGCTCACAATCGAACCGTCGGGACAAACGTTCGCCACATACCAGGTGTAAGCGGTGGCCGGAAGCAGGTTGTCGAGCAGATAACCCGCAGTGTCGTACGAGACATTCAAAATCTCCGTCCAGCTAGTGTCATAGGAAGTCTTATAATAAATATTGTAGTTGCCGTCAGTACCGTACCAAGAAAGCACTGCGCTCGTGCTCGTCACCTGGTTGGTCTGCAAACTGCCGGGAGCACCACAGGACGGGAGCTCTTCCACCGTGATGTCATCGACGAACCAGTACCAGTTGGAGCTAGTCTCGTATTTGAAGGTGATGTAATAGTTGGAACTCGGGTCAAGGGTCACATTGTTGAATCCGACGATGTAAGGATGGGGGTTGTTGTCGCCAATCTGCGCGGCATTGATCGACCATACCGGCACAAAAGTGCTGCTGTCGGCAGGATTGGTCACATAACCCACACTGAGCGTGCCCGACCAGGATCCCTCGCGGAAGGTGTAGAAGGAAATCTGCAAGGTGTTGAGATCCGACGGCATCATCGGAAGGACGGCGTAGATGGGTTCGTAGGTGCTATAATCGCATTTGAACATCAGCACGTTATCTCCTTGCGAAGTATAGTCGTCGGTGGTTTTGGGGTAACCGTCAAACGAGTTTATCCGTTGCCAGCACTCCGGAATGTCGTTTTCGGATGTGCTGTTGAAATTCTGCACATACGGCAGACTTATATTGCCGCATTCGACACTGGTACCATAGAGGGGAACCTCCGTGTAGGCCGAGCCGTTGGTGAGGGTCAGCGAAGAGGAATCCGCTCCGCCATTGGTCGGGAAATATCTGACATACAGTGTATTGCTCGTATCCGGTATCGTAACGAAATAGCTGAAGTTGTTGTTGTCGAGGGAGACTTCGAAGGGGGCGTTCACCGTGACATCGATGCCGCCCGTGATATTGTAGCCCTCCACCGTCAGCGTCTGCGCGGCGGAAGGGGCACCCACCGGCACGTCCAAAAACTGAAGCGCCGTGGGCAAGGCAGTGATGAACGGCGTAGTCGCAAGAGTCGTCACCGTGATGTCATCCAAACCGAGAACCAACTGGTCGGAACTGTTAAAGTGCCGGAAGGCGATATAGACCGTCTGACCGGTGTAGGCGCTCAAATCGACCGTCCGCATCGCCCATGCGTAAGTTTCATGCGTGGGGGTCTCCTCAAACAGCAGTGTGAAAGAAGAGGGATCGGTCGGCGACGTGGTAGAGATGTACACTCCGTAATGCTCGGCATAGGAAAAGTAGCCTACCATACGGTAGAACGACAGAGTGCTGTTCCCGGCCAACGTGATAGCCGGAGAAACCAGCCAGTCGTTTGGAAACAGCGCATTGCCGGTGGAGTTGTCAACCGAGAACGACACGAAAGAGTTCTCGCCGGTGTGCCCGCCGAGGACACCCGAAAAGGAGCTGTGCTCCCAGGCATGCCCGTCATTGTCGGCATCGAGAATGGTCCACCCGGCCGGAACCGTTCCGTTCTCAAAACCCTCGGAGAGAATCGTGACCTGCGCCCCACCCGCAAAGGCCAGCGCCGTCAGCAAAAACATAGTAAATAGCAACTTCTTCATCTTTTTTGAATTTTAGAACATGTTTTGAAATTAAAGTCGCGAAAATACATTTTTTTTCAATGAATGAAATTTCAAAAACAAAAATCCCCCCACTACCCCACATTCTACATTCCACATTCTTCATTCTTCATTCTTAATTCATAATTCATAATTCATAATTAAAAAAAACGGGCACCGGCGAAACCGCCAGCACCCGTTGATTATCAGTTTAGGGTTTAAGGTTTAGGGTTTAGGGACACCCCGTTACCCTTTCCCACCTCGAAAGAGGAATATTACCCCCCTTTAGGGGGGCATCCCCCCTAAAGGGGGGGGGGGTTACCTCTTCACGAACGTCTTCGTCACAGCACCCTTCTCCGTGGTCACGCGCACGAAATACATGCCGTCGGCGAGGCCGTTGACGTTGATGCGGGTCGGGTTGTCTATGTCGTTGACCGTGTTGATCAATTTGCCATAAACATCGAACACCTCCATCATCGTGACGTTCAGGTCGCCGTCCACGCGGATGTCAATGTATTCGCGGGCCGGGTTCGGGTAGAGGCTCACGCTCTTCTCCAGCCAGCTGTCGATGCCCACATTGGTGGTTTCCTCGGAGATGCTACCGCTCCAGTCGCTGACGTTGTCGTCACCGCAGTTGGCCTGCACCTGGATTTCGTAGGTCGTGTGGCCCGTCAGACCCGTGATGGTGTAGCTGTTGGTGTTGGAGGTCGCGGAGCTCCACGTGCCGTTCTGCGGACGATACTGGATGTTCCAGCTGTTCACGTCGGCGTTGGCGTCCCAAGCGATAGCGATGCTTTCGTTCTGGACATCCGTGGTGTGCAGTCCCGTAGGCACTTCACACGGCTCGGGAGTGTCCTCAGGCAACGTGGTGAAGGTCATCTCGCTGCCCTCGACGGTCGTGCCGTTGAAGGTGATGAACGCCTTGAACGTGTAGCTCGTGTTAGGAGCCAAGTTCGTAAGGTCGGCGGTGAACGTGTTGCCCGTGCCGGTACCCGTCACGGAAGTGTAGGTACCGCCGTTAGTGGCTTTCCACTGGAAGCCGTTCGCCGTGATGGTCACGTTGTCGGGATTCGTGATGGTAGCGTTCAACGTGGCCGTGGTCTGCGCAACCGGGTCGGCAGCGTTGGTGGCTACCGTCGGGTCAGTGACAACAGGACCGCTGCCTCCGCAGTTTGTGGTGAACGTGTACGTGGTGTAGGTGTCCATACTGTCTTTCGTGAACAACACAGTGCCGTCGGGGGCAATGAGGGAGAAACCGGCCTCATATTGATAAGAGCCACCGTTCCAGACCAGGGAAGTGGACATATTGTCGCAAAGAGTTACTGTCTCCGTAGCGGAGGAACCCGAGCTCAAACTAAGAGTGGTCACCGTAGTGCCGTTCTGCTGCACCGCCAGGAAGCCACCATTCCATCCATCGCCATAGGCGTCGGTGAGATTGAACGTGTAAGTACACTGGTTAGCCGCAGGGCAACCTTGGGTGCTGAAAGAGGTGGAACGATAATCAGAAACATCGCCGCCACCGCAGTCAGCCTGCACACGCACATCATACGTCGTGTAACCGGTCAGGTTGGTCAACGTGTAAGAGGTGGTGGTGACCGGGACAACCGTCCAGGTGGCATCAGTGCTCGTCTTGTACTCAACATTCCAAGCCGTTTCCGTACCGCCAGGGACCCAAGTCACATCAGCAGAGACGTCTCCAATATTGGAGACCGAGATGGAAATGGGTTTCAGACAGGTGGGCGGCGTACAATTGGTGGTGAACGTCGTCAACGTGCCGGCAGAGACACTGGATGCATTATAGACAACCTCCTCATTCGGGTCATACACCACAAAGCTGACCTCAGAATCATAGCTGCCGGAGCTCCAGACTAACGTCGTGGATTGCGCGTCACAAAGAGTGACAACCACCGTGTTGGAAGAACCAGAAGTCATGCCGACAGTAGCCACTGTGATGCCATTCTGCTGCACAGAGAGGGAACCGCCGTTCCAACCGTCGCCGAAGCTGTCGTGCAACTCGAACGTGAATTCGCACTGGTCGGCCACTTCGCACAAAGCGGTGTTGAAATTCTGCGTAGCGGCGGTGGATGTACCGTCAATACCGCAATCGGCGGTGATAATCACCGTGTAAGACGTGCCGGCGGTCAGACCGGTAAGGTCATACGTGGTAGTGGAGGTGGTGACAATGGTACCGGTGCCGGGCGTGAAACCTGCCTCGCCGTACTCAATCGTGAAGCTGTCGGCGTTGCTGAACCAAGTCACGGTGGCAGAAGTCATGCCGATGTTAGACACCGTCACGTTCTGCGGAGCCGGACAAGCCACCAACGTGGTGAAGTGGATGGTGAGAGTGGCGTCTTCCGTCGCATCCGGGGTTGCGCAGTTGGTCACCACATACACATCGTACTGGGTTTCAGGATCGAGGTTATTCAAATCCGCGGACGTGGTGTTCGTGACCACAGAATTCCAAACGCTGTCGGAGGAAGGTTTGTAATACACCGTCCAGGAGTTGTGGTCGGGATCGTCGTCCGTGAAGGAGATGGTAGCGTTGTGGCCGTCGATGTTGGAGGCTTGCACGCTGGTCTTCACCGGAGAAGGACAGTTCGGAGCCAAGGAGACGGTGAAGTCATCCAAGTTCCAAGAGAGGCCGGAGTAGCCCGTGAACTTGATGGCGATTCTGGCCGTGGTGGCCGTCACACCGTTGAAGTCGAAGGGTCCCATGAAGTTACCGTTGCCGGAAGTGCTGCCGCTGCCGCGCGGACCGGGAGTGCCGGCAGGTCCTAACGCCACGAAAGTGGTCGGGTCGTTGATGTCGGTGATATAACCGATCTCCACCGTACCGTAGTTAGAGGTGCTGGTGGTCGTCGCCCAGAAGGAGAGACGCAGATCCTGGATGTCGTTGGAGAACTCGGGCAACACGAGCATGTTATTAGAACCTTTCAGCTCGGCGGAGTTGGCGCCGGAATGACAGGACGGGCTGTGACCGCAATAGACAAACGGGGAAGTACCGTTGTCCACCACTTCGGTGACAGGCGTTTCCCAGCAAACAAACGAATGGGCACCGCCGCCAGTATATCCCTCGAAGTCTTCGAACCACGGGTTGTCAGCCGTGACGGTGATGGCGCCGCAGGAGGTGTTGAAGTTGGCCGTCTGGGAATACAAGGAGGTGTCAGCTCCACAGATTCCACGGACTTTCACCGTGTAAGAGCTGCTGCTCGTCAAACCCGTGAAGGTATAGGTGGTGTCCGTGGTGGTGTAGGTCTGGGACATGGCTCCGCCCAACACAACCTCGTAGCTGTCGGCACTGCCGCTCCAAGTGACAGTCGCACCGTCAAGCGTCTGGCCGGAGACGGCGAGGTTGCTCGGCGGGAAACAGTCGGTGCACTGTGCCAGAATCTCGAAACCGGCGTAGTTATAATAGGAATAGGAACCGGTGGTGAGTCTTAACGTCACAGGACCGCCGCAGGCGACATTCACTGTCTGAGTACCCGAAAATTCGCCCAAAAGATTACCGGTAGTGCCCACGCCTTCGTAAATTCTCAAGAATCCCTGGTAATAGGAAGAACCGCTATACAGATTCACCGAACCGCTCAAGGAGAGGCCACTACCCGGCGTGGCGGGATAAACCACCAACGTGTAGTCGCATGAAGTGCTGTGGTTGCCTTCGGCACCGCCGTCATCGTAAATGTAGGATCCACAGGTGGTCAACGTGTCGCTGCCCGTGACACCCATGTTGTAAACGCCGGTCTTGAGGGTCAAAGGTCCAACCCAGTCGCTCGTCAAACCACCGCAGTCGGCCTGAACGTAGAAGTCGTAGGTAGTGATATTCGTCAAGCCAGTAACGGTGTAGGGGTTGGCGTCGGCAGCCACCGTCGTGCCCTCCGTCTCCGGATCGAAGCCCGTCACGTCATAGAGGATGTTCCAAGCGGTGGCATTACCCGGCTCAGTCCAGCCCAACGTCACCTCTTCGTTGGAGACGTTCACAGCATGGAAGTTGGTCGGATACAAGCACATCGGACGCTCTTCCAAAAGGACATCGTCCACGTAGAATCCACAGCTCACAGCGTTGGAGACGCGGAAAGCGACATAACGGCCGTTGTCCGCGTAGTTCTCGAAAGAGACCTGCTGCAGACCATATTCATACGTATTGTAAGAAGAGAGATTTATGGTGTCCATCACCACGAAGGTGGTAGGATCCGTCTTATCGGACATCACACCGACCTCGAGTGTGCCGGAGCTGCCCGTTCTGCAAGCATAGAAGCTGACCATGAGATCGCTGATACTGATGGACTCGTCCACAGCCGGCATAATAGCGATGTTGAAACAGCCGTCGGTGTGGTGGAAATCCAAGAAGCGTGTGCCGCTATGGGCGTAGGTGTTGCTCGGGATATACACGTAGTGCGAAGAGTTGGAAGCGTAACGGTCCCAGCAGAGGATGTAGTTGTCCTGGCTGGTGCTGTATATAGCGCTGGCATCTTCGAAATCCTCACTGAAAGGAAGTTGCGTGATCGAGGCGCATTCCGTGCGGAAACTGATCACATCGGTCCAGAGGCTCATATCGGAGCCGCCGCACAGTGCGCGCACGCGCACGGAGTATTGTGTGTTACCGTTCAGACCGGTAAGGTAGGCCTCGGCGGAGGAAACCGTGCCGGCAGAGGTCCACTCGGTGTCGGCAGCGGCTTTGTATTCCACCTCCCAGGAGGATTCGGAACCGACAGTCACCCAGGCGATGTCGGCGGAGTTTTCCGTGACATTGGAAGCCGTCACCGTGTTCGGACGGATACAGGTGCTCTCGTCGCAGAATCCCAAACGGATGTTGTTCACCACATTCAGCTTTGTTCCGGTGACACCAGGATTGAACGCATTGTAAGAGGTACCGTCCCTGTATGCATAGCGGGACATACTTTGCGTGGTGGCATCCTCGTGGACTCTGAAGTTGTGCGTGGAGACCCAGCTGTTGGTGTGGTCGTTCACCACAACCATAATATTGTTGACACCATCGTAGGAGAATGGAGTGTCGAAAAGAACTTCCACCCAATTGTTTCCTCCGAAATCAATGTTGCCGGAGAAGACCTGCTGGAACACGATGCCATTGGCGGAATCCGGAAGTATCCAGCCATCGTTCAAGTTCATGCCGACCGGAAGCGAGACCAGATAGATGTCGCAGGCACGTGTATTGGTGCTGCTATAGGTGTCAAAGAATGAAATGCTGCTGAAGACCGCCGGATCCGAACCGATCACAGACGCGGGAAGAATCTGCTGCGAGTAGGTGTTACCGTAATATATGTACGTGGGCAGATAGCTGTTGGTGCTCGTGCCGTCACCCACCGGAACATTCACCGGCGAGTTACACGGGGTCATGAAGTTCACAAACGTCGTGTCGCTGCCATAACCGTCGAGACAGAAGGTATAGACACCCACCTGGTACTGTGTATTCTCCGTCAGACCCATGATCACATAGCTGAGATCAGTGGTGGTGTATTCGTCTTCCGTTTCCGCGACGACATCACGCACGATGATGTGGTACTCGGAGAGTTCACCCGTGGTGTGGGCGTTCCAGGAGACCGTGGCGTTGGAACCGAAGATATTGGAGGCTTCGAGGTTCTGAACATTCGTGCAGGTGAGGGCGTTGGTCATGTGGACCACCACATTGGCCAAGGTGCCGCCAGGGTTCACCGTGAAGGTGAAAGGACCGTACGTCTGCGCATCGTATTGCTGCACACCGTTCATATAGACGCTGGCCACACGCCAGTGCTCGTCGGGAGTGACCGTGAAAGTCACGTTGTCGGAACTGCCGCAGGCCACCGTGGCGGTCTCGGGAGTAATCGTGGCGTGAATCTGTCCGTCAGAGGAGGCTGCCACCGTGGCGTTGATGACCGCCTGCGGATAAACAGTGACGGAGGAGGTAAGGACGGTGGAGACACCGTTGGCAGTGCAGGTCACCGTGTAAGTGGTCGAAGAGGTGGGAGACACCGTGATGACATCCGAAGTGGAACCGTTGCTCCACGCGTAGGTGTCGAAACCAAAAGCCGTGATGGTGAGACTCTCACCGGCACAGATTTCAGCAGCGACGGGATCCACACCGGCCATGTAGCTCATCACCGGATAGCCGTTGTTGATGCCGTTGTCCATCTTGAAGGCGTCGCCGAGGTTGACGATCATTTGAGGATCCTGCATCTCGGCCTGCGTCACGGACGTGCCGTCGTTGGAAGCGGAGGACTGGGTCTGGTTGCCATTGACCACCGTGTAGGAGTAGCAGTTCGTTCTGTTACCATCATGAGCGGTCATACCGCCGTAGTTGGTGTTATAAGGAGTAAGCGTACCTGCGAAATAGCAGTTGGTGATGTAGTCATACTGGGCGTTGCCGCCGATACCGCCGATATAATAACCGGAGATGTTGCCGGTGACACCGCAGTTCTGGATGTACGTGCCGCTGGAGTTCGGGTAGTTGGCACCCAGGATACCGCCGATGTTGTTATGGGAGGCGGAAGGGCCGGTGTTGCCGGGCGTGCCCACAATGTTGGCGTTGACCACCAAGCAGTAACGGATGTAGATTTGTCCACCGCTACGGCTCATACCAGCGATGGCACCCATCATACCGCAGGATTTCACCGTGGGATTGATCAGCACCAAGGAGTCGATCGTGCAGGGATTCTGGACACAACCGAAAAGACCGGCATGGAAGTAGTTGGTCTTCTCGCAGTAGAGGTTGTAGATGGTGTGCCCGTGGCCGTTGAAGACGCCGCGGAAGCTGTTGCCGGAGGACTGCGCCTCACTGGTCGCTGTAGCGGAGCCGCCGATGGGCACCCAGTTGTTGGTGGAATCCCCCGTGCTGTTCAACCAGAGGTCGGCCGTCAGGTGCAGCGTCTTCCCGTTGAAGGAAGTGCCGCTGTTCACCAACTGCGCCACACCCGCCAGTTGCTCCGGCGTGGAGATGTCGAAGGAGGTCTGGCCGTCGTCGTACCACGAGATGTCCGAGGTACCGTCCCAAACCGTCTGCGCTGACACGGGCGCGGCAACGAAGCCGAGCATCAACACTGTCAGCAGAATGGATAATAATTTCTTCATACTTTTTTTATTTAGTTTGAAAATTGTTTCTTCACAAACGCACAAAGCAGTCTAAGTCCAAGTCTAAGTCATTAGTCTAAGTCTAAGTCATTAGTCTAAGTCTAAGTCATTAGTCTAAGTCTAAGTCATTAGTCTAAGTCTAAGTCATTAGTCTAAGTCATCAATTCAAACCGCAATAATACACTTTTTTTAAAAACTGGCGACCGTTGTTGATTACTTTTGATAAAAAGCAAATGTCGCGATTTTTCGGTTTACATTCTACCTTCCGGATTCGATTTTCCACCCGAGTTTCATGATCGTCTTGAGGGTCTCCACAGCGGTTCGGCGGTCGTAATCCCTTTCGGTTTCGGGAAGGTCGCCGTAATCCACGAGGCAGGGGTGTTTTTTCAGGGTGTCGTCGCGTTCAAGGCCGAACGACCAGCCCTCGTTGATCCGTCCCAACGCCCAGTTTTCGTGCACGTTGCGCGCGAGCGCCTCGACAAGCGCATTCAATTTTTCCGGGAGCGCCACATCGGAGGTGTCAACCGGACAAGGGGTGTAATTGTTGTCTGCCATTCCTTCAGATTTTGAGTCCGCAAAAGTACACATATTTTCCATTCACGGTTTCACATCCCGGAATCGAACGGGGGCATACGCGGCAGATTCCGGCGGCTTAGTACGTGTGTGCTGATCTATTCCCCCACCAACTGTCCGCGGAGGAAACGGAGGAAGGTTTCAGGCCAGGCGAGCACGTCCTTGACTTCGTGTTTGTCCATTTTCTCCCTGTTCACGCCAAAGCCGTGGCCGCCCTGCCGGGGATTCATGTAGTACACCGACACCCGGCCGTACGCTCGCAGCGAGTCCGCCATCATCGCGGCATTGTGCCAATCGACCGTGGGGTCGTCCACACAGCTCAACAGGAAGACAGGACAGCGCACCCGGTCGGCGTGCAACTCCAGGGACAACGAGTCCCACATCGCGGGGTCGTGCTGGCGGCGCTCGCCCATGAGCCCGCGGCGGGAACGCTTGTGCACGTAAGGCTCGCGCATGGTGATCACAGGATAGATGGGCGCCACGAAGTCGGGCGCGACACCGTCGGGAAGCAACTCCGCACCGCTCATCACCAAGTGCCCGCCAGCGGAGAAGCCCATCGCCCCGACCACTTTGTAACCCTTCGATTTAACGGTTTTTAACGCATCTCCCAGCGCATCCAACTGCCCGGGATACTGCGTGCAGCAGCTCCGACGGATGTGGGTGAACCACGACCACCAGCCCGAAACGGGGTATTCCAGCACGTAGGCGGCATAGCCGTTGTCGTTCAGCCACTGCGCCACCTCGCTGCCCTCACTGCGCTTCGCCAACCAATAATAACTGCCGCCGGGACACACCACCACGGCGGTGTCGGCCGGCTTCTCCGGGAGGAACTCGGTGATTTTCTGCGCGAATACATTGGCGACCAACATGATCGCACAAAACAAAACCATTATTGTCGTTCGAATATCATTCATAATTCATTTACCATTCATCGTTCATTTACCATCATTTGCCCCAGGGCTCGCTGACGCTCACCCTGGGCTAAAACGTGTCGGGCTTGCAGCCCTCTTGGAATATTTATTATGAAAATTGCAGCCCTCTTGGAATATGTATATGAAATATTGGGATTGTTACACTCCCCATTCATAATTCATAATTCATAATTCATAATTCTTAATTCATAATTCACAATTTCCCCACAATCGCATCCGTTTCCCCCATCACCGCCTCGGCCGTCATCACCGCGGTGAGGGGAACGCCGCAACAGCCGTGGAGATAGACGTTCTGGCCGGTCATGAAGAGATTTTCGGCTTTGGTGCGGATCGGGAGATAACCCGCATACGGGTCGCGACTGTCCTTTTGCAACCCGTAGAGCGCCCCCTCCGGCTCGTTGAAGTAGTCGCGGATGGTCAGCGGAGTGGCGTCATAGACCGCCTCCACACAAGAGCGGAATCCCGGATGGACAGTCTCCAACTTTCTCAGAATCAGTTCCGTGTGTTTCTCTTTCCACATCTCGTACTCCTTCCCTCGCTTTCCGACCACCGTGTCCGCCCAACGCTCGACCATCGAGAACGGAGAAAAAACAATCACCTGCAAGGCACGGGCGAATGGACCTTGATTCCTCTCGCACGGGGTGAAATAGACGAAATTCTGCGGCCAGTTCCCTTCTTCGTATTTCCCAAACTGCCACACCTTGCCGTAATCGTCCCAACAATAGCAGGGATGGTTCAAGTACGGGAACGTCCCTTCCTTCAACACCGCATAGACACAGTACGCCGAATAGTTGTTCGGGGCGGCCGACAACCGTGTCCGAGCGGCTTTCGTGAACAACTGGTCTTTCACAATTTTTAACGCTGCCTGCGGATGGATGGAGGAGACCACGGCATCGGTTTCAAACACACGGCCGTCGGCAGTGGTGATCGACTGCACTCTCCCACCCTCCATCTGGATGCTCGTGACCTCCGCGTTGGGAAGCACTTCGCCGCCGAGCTCACCGATACGGCGCACCAAAGCATCCGCCAACTGCTCGGCAGGCCCTTCAAAACGGTAATGGCCACTGATATACAGATAGTTGATCAAAGCGAAGATGTAAGCCGGCGTGTATCCGGCATCGCCGCCACACAACGGGCTGAGGTAGGCCAACAGACTGCGCAACTTCGGGTCACGCACATGGTCGGCGATAAACTGCGCCGATGGTTTGTAAAAAGCTTCGTCGCCGCCCGATCCCGAAACGCTGCCGGGCCGGAGGAAGAAGAAATCGACCTGGTCAGCCAGGGCAAAAAGGTGATCCACATAGCGTTGTATGTTGTCCCGCTCTTCAGGGAAAAGCTGCTGGAAGTACTTCGTGAACGGTTCCCGGCCCTGCGGAATGCGGTAGTGGGCCCCGTCTTCGAAACAAAACACCTCGTCGCCGCAGTCGGCATCGACCGGACGACAATGCAACTGGTCCAGAATGCCGAGATGACGGCAGATGCGGTTGAGCGAGCCGCCGGGCTGGAGACCGCCCACCACGTGCATGCCGGCGTCAAACGTGACTCCGTTGCGAGTGAACGACTGCAGACCGCCGCCCACGTGCGCACTACGCTCCAGAACGGTCACCTTGTAACCCTCCTTGGCCAAAAGCGCGGCCGTGAAGAGCCCGCCGATGCCGCCGCCGATGATGTGGATATGGTTTCCCTTTTTCATATTAGGGTGCAAAAGTACATTTTTTCGCGTTCTAATTCCATAAAAAAAACGAGACCTTGCGGGACTCGTTTTTTTTATGATGGTGAATCGGTTTCCCGATTATTTTCTCACTCTGTCGGGATCCTCCGGGTGGTTTTTAACATTATGTTTGTTAGGATTACCCTCTGCTTCGGCCTTGGAGGCGTCGGGAGCGTGGTGGTCGCACGCTTTCTTCTCGCCACTCTGGGCATTGGCGCATTTGTGCTCGCCGCCTTGAGCGTTGGCGCATTTGTGCTCGCCGCTTTGGGCATTAGCACATTTGTGCTCGCCACCTTGGGCGTTGGCGCATTTGTGCTCGCCACCCTGGGCGTTGGCGCATTTGTGCTCACCGCCTTGGGCATGTCCGGCGCAGCTCTTTTGATCGGCTCCGTGGTTGCCACAACCCTGGCCGCCGCCATGACCGGAACAACCGCCGGCACCTTTTTCGGCACGACAGCAAGCGGGCAGTTTGGCTCTTGCGGCCGGATCTGCCTTCACATTGTCGGCATTATAGCCCAATTTGCTCACTTCCGTGCGCAACTGGTCGGGATTGGTCTTCTTCGCATCGTAGTTGATGGTCAGCTTCGCCGTCTTCATATCGTATGAATACGACTTCACGCCCTTGAAATAAGGCACGTTCTCTTTGAACTTGTCGGCGCACTTCTGGCAGACACCGTTGGTCTGGATGGTCACCGTTTGCTCTCCCTTGGAGACTTGCTGGGCATTCGCGCCCAACGTGAGGATGGCTGCTATAGCCAAAAGGATGAATCTTTTCATATTGGTATTGATTGTTTATTTGTTTCTGTCTCAGCCCCACACTGCGCTCCTTCGTCGCTTATGTGGGGTTATTAGCGCTTCGCGCGTCTTGTCCCTTCGGGACTGCTTAAGGAATTATGTTCAAACATTAAATCCTTTTCGTTACAAATGTATTATAGACAGGGTCTTTCCAGCAAAGTTTAATTCTAAATTCTTAATTTTTAATTCTTAATTCTTATTTTTCGGGTTCGATTCGGTTTTTCAGGAACGCCGTGCAGTCCTCGAAGGTCTTGAAGGTGTGCTGTTCGGGGACGATGAGCGGGATGACCTTCATGGTGGTGAGCATGTAGAGCGGCTGCGGCTGGATGATGGTCATCAGCACGAGCACGCCGCGGGCCTGCAGCTCCTTGATGGCCGTCTCCATGGCGTAGAGGCCGGACTGGTCCATGAAGCTGACGAGCCGCATCCGGATGATGACGATCTTGGCATCCTCCGGCACATCGTTCATCACCTGCTGGAATTTGGTGATGGTGCCGAAGAAAATGGGACCGTTAAGTCGCTGAATGTAAATCTTATGCTGCACTTTGTCGGGCATGCCGCCTTCGTCCTGCCACGGACTCTCCTTGTCGAAGTTGGTCATCTCGGACGAGCTGTAGCCGCCTTCCACGAGGTCGCTGGCGCGTTTCATGAAGAGGACGCAGGCGATCACCATGCCGATGCCGACCGCCGTCAGCAGATCGACAAAAACGGTGAGCAGGAAGACAATGATGAGCACCACCGCATCGGCACGGGGGATGCGGAGCAGGTCCTTAAATCCCTTGAAGTCAATGATTCCCCAACCGACGGTGATCAAGATGCCGGCCAGAACAGCCAGCGGGACGTAACGCACGAGACTGCCGAGGCCGAGCAGCACGGCGAGCAACATCAGAGAGTGTACCATGCCGCTGATTTGCGTGCGGCCGCCGCTCTTCACGTTCACCACCGTGCGCATGGTCGCACCCGCGCCGCTGATGCCGCAGAACAGGCCGCTCACAATGTTGCCGATACCCTGTCCGACAAGCTCGCGGTTGCTGTTGTGGTGCGTCTTGGTGATGTTGTCGGCCACCACGGAGGTGAGCAGCGTGTCGATGCTGCCCAAACCGGCGAGCGTAAGTCCCGGAATGACAGAGGCTTTCAGCACCGCGCCCCAGTCAAGGCCGGAGAGCGACAATCCCTCTTTGGCGAAGAACGGCATCGGGAAACCCGACGGAATCTGACCGATGAGCAGTTTCTCGTCCATACCGAGGAACAGCGAAACGACAGTCATCACCAACAGAGCCACCAAAGTGGATGGTATCTTCTTGGTTATCAATGGGAAAAGGTAGATAATCGCGATGGTGCCCAAGCCGAGCAGCAGAGCGGTGAACGAGACGCCGCCAGCCACCCGTTCCGGCAGCTGCGTGATCATATCAACCACCAAAACAGGTGATTTACAGCCAATTAACGGGTAAAGCTGTTGGATGATGATGATGACGCCGATACCGCTCATGAAGCCGGAAAGCACCGGATAAGGGATGTACCGGACATACTTGCCGATTTTTAGGATGCCGAAGAGAATCTGGAAAATGCCGCAGAAGAGGCCGGCCAGCGACATGCTGATGAGCACCGCGCTCATGGAGTGCTGCGCCGCCCAGACACCGCTGAGCAGCGAGGCGGTGATGACGGTCATGGGACCGGTTGGGCCGCTGATCTGCGAGTGCGTGCCGCCGAACAGCGACGCGAAGAAGCCGAGGAAAGTCGCCCCGACAAGTCCCGCGAGGGCGCCCATGGAACTGGCGGAGGGGTCATCGATGCCCCCGAACGCCTGAATACCGAATGCCAAAGCGAGCGGCAACGCCACGATTCCCGCGGTGATGCCGCCAAAAAGGTCTCCCTTTAAATTGTCTGTCTTTATAAATGCCATATTTAATTTATTGATATTCAAAATTTTACAGAACGATTGATTTTCAATCCCGTCCTTGTGAAAAAGTCGGCAAAGATACGCTTTTTGTGTTAAACGAAAAAATCGTATCTTCGCGCCCTAAAACCAAGAGCCACTATGCAATTCTATCCCTTTGATAATGAAGAAGATGAGTTCACCGCGGAAGAGATTTCCCTGGCGAACGGATTCTGTGAAGCGTGCGACAAGGGGATTCTCAAGGAGTACGACGAGGACCAATACGACGTCATCATCTCGCATCTGATGTTCTCGCAGCGTGGCGACTACCTGAAGAAGGCTGTGGAAAGGGCCCGGCGCGCCTTCCCCGATGACCCGGCCTTCGCGATATGGCAGGCCCGCTACTACATCTGGAACAACCAAATGGACGAGGCGCAGCAGTTCATGCAGAAGACCCTGCGGCACTTCCCGGCCTCGGCGGAACTCTACGAGGAGATGGCCTTCATCGCCTACACCTTCCATTTCAACATGAATATCCGGGAACTGGTCACCAAGGCCATCGCCATCGAACCCTCCGCCAACGCCTATTTCCTCCTCACCAACCTCTACCTCGACCAAAACAACGTGGACAAAGCCTACGACTGCTTCCAAGAGTCGTACCGCTACGACAACAGCGTGATCCAAAGCATCGACCTGCTGATCCAGTCACAGAACGCGAAAAAAGGAGGACGCTACGAGGCGGAGCTGGAGTTCGCGGAACGGCTGACCAAGGATCTCCCCCTGTGCAGACAGGTGTGGCTCGCCACCGGCACGCTGTACGCGTTGGACGGCAAGCACAACGAAGCCCTGGAAGCCTTCGAATTCGCCGCCTCCATCGAGTCCGACTGCCTGATCCTCTACGCCATCGCGCAGGAGTACTGCCAGCTCGGTCAATACGAACGCTCCATCGAATACTGCAAACTCATCGCGGAGACCGACAAGGAAATCAAAACCAACGTACTGATTGCCAAGTCTTTGCGGAACTTAGGGCATTTCGAGGACGCCCTGCTGCAGCTGCTCAAGGCCGACGAACACGACCTCGACTTCCCGTTCGTCTTCTCCGAGCTCGTGCTCACCCTGAACGCCATGGGGCGCATGGAAGATATCCCCGACTTCATCGACCGCTTCTACCAAGCCGAAAACCTGACGTTGGAGAAGTTAGAGTGGGTGCTCGACTGCCTGAGTTTGGAGAACAACAGCGTCGCCTTCCACCAGCTTTGCCTGTCGGCGGAGAACCAGTTCAAGACGGCCACCGACTACTGTGCCTGGCTCACCGAGTTCTGCTACATCGTGCACACTCCCAGCGTGGCGCTCGACATCCTGGCGGAGAAATTCACCGACCTGCCCGACGAGGAACTTTACGAGCATCTCGGCTACTTCCTCGCCCTGCTGCACATCGCCAACGCCAACCCGCGCACCGCCGCTCACCATCTCCATAACGCTTTGGTACTCAACGAGAACAACATCTTCGAAGATTTCCTCGATATCGATTCCGAGAAACTTTATGCCCAGTATCCCGACATTTATTTCATGGTGAGTCCATATCTTGACCATGTCTCGGACGTGAGGAACAATTAAGTTTAGAGTTTAGAGGTTAAGGTTTATAGATTATAGTGTAATGAAAAAAGTATTGGCAATATTAGGAATATGTTTGGCGGCTGTCTGCATGGGGCAGGCGCAACCTGTTGATTCTCTGCAAGAAGAGTCGGCCACGGGGCGTGTGATTTCGTGGTACAACAGCCATCTGAACTACGGCACGGTGACGTTGCTGATGACCATCGAGAGCTCGTTCATCCCGTTCCCGTCGGAAGTGATCGTGCCGCCCGCCGCCTACCAGGCCTGCAACAGCGACAACGCCGCGCTGCACGTCACCCCGTCGAAGTTCGTGAACGTGCTGTTCGTCATCCTGTTCGCCACCCTGGGTGCGCTCATCGGGGCGCTCATCAACTACGTGCTGGCCTTGTGGCTCGGCCGCCCCATCATCTATTGGTTCGCCGACAGCAAAATCGGGCACATGTTGCTGCTGAACAGCGAGAAAGTGCAGAAGGCGGAGGACTATTTCCGCGCCCACGGCAACGTTTCCACGCTGGTGGGCCGTTTCATCCCGGCCATCCGTCAGCTCATCTCCATCCCGGCGGGCCTCGCCAAGATGCACATCGGCAAGTTCATCCTCTTCACCAGCATCGGTGCGGCCGCCTGGAACAGCGTGCTTGCCATCCTCGGCTACGTCGCGCACGGACAGAAAGACCTCATCGACAAATACAACCACGAGCTCACCATCGCCCTGCTGGCCCTCTGCGCCGTCGGGGTCGCCTACGTGGTGTTCAAATGGATCCGCGCCGCCCGCAACCGCAAAGACAACTCGGATAAAAAAGACAACGCGGACAACTAAGACAACTTGGACAACTTATGGTCTCGCAAAAACTGCCATTCTTAATTCTTAATTCTTAATTCTTAATTCTTAATTAACCAGACCATGTTCCGGCTCGGACTGATTGGCAAAACGCTTTCCCACAGCTTCTCCAAAATGTACTTCGAGGAGAAGTTTCGTCGCGAGAGCATTCCGGGCTACACGTATGAATTATTCGAACTGCCTGACATCCAGCAGATAACGGATTTCATTCGCCAACGTCCCGACTTGATCGGATTCAACGTCACCATTCCTTACAAACAACAAATCATCCCGTTTTTGGACGAGCTGTCGGAAGAGGCCGCCGAGATAGGTGCAGTCAACACTGTTTTAATAAAACATATTGGCAATCAAATATTTACAAAAGGATTCAACACCGATGCGGAAGGATTTCGGCAATCGTTGAACGGTCGGAAATTGCCTAAAAAGGCATTAGTGTTGGGCACTGGCGGGGCCGCCGCGGCCGTCACGTATGTGCTTGAGCGTCAGGGATGCGCGTGCACGGCCGTCTCCCGCGACGCCAAGCGGGGACTCCCCTACTCCGCCCTCACCCCGGAAACCGTCGCCGCGCACAAGCTGATCGTGAACTGCACTCCCTTAGGCACTTTCCCGAGCATAAACGAAAAGCCCGACATCCCCTACGAAGGAATCTCGGGCGAGCATTTCCTGTATGATTTGGTCTATAATCCGGCGAAAACCGCGTTTCTAAAAGAGGGAATCCAACGCGGCGCAGAAATCCGGAACGGCCTCGCCATGCTGCACGCCCAGGCAGAGGCGTTCTGGCTATTGGCTGTTGGCTGTTAGCTATTGGCTGTTAGCTATTAGCTATTGGCTGTTAGCTATTGGCTGTTGGCTGTTGGCTATTGGCTATTGGCTATTGGCCGTTGGCTGTTGCTTGACCCTTGGAGGTTATCATCTGTTCTGAAAGAAGAAGTCGTTCATCACCACGCGGAGCGCCACCCCGTAGTTGAAAGTCATGTACTTGCTGCCGTAAATTTCGAGGTTGATCCGGCTCATGCAGCCGTAGAATGTCGGGTCGAGGGAGACGTACTTGTTGATCACGAACTTAAGACCCGCGGAAAATGACGCACCGAAACCGGGGCCGCCGTAAATCACGTCGTAAGTCTGCATATCGACACCGGGTACGTAGTTGGCGCCGTTGTACGGGTCGAGCAGGGTGAGCGTGAGCTGCGGATTGTTGCGGTCGTCCAACAAAACCGCGTCGAACTTCTTGACTTTCGCGTAGTTGAACTGTGCCCCGACCTCGATAAACGGCTTCACGATCCGATGCACGCCGCTGAAGAGATACGACATCGACAGATCAATCATGGAACGGTCTTCGCGGCCCATGAGCGTCAGTTCTGGCGAGCGGTACTGGTTGCCCGACACCGACGTGTAGGTGAGCAGCAGTTTGTTGGTGACCGTCAGCCGCGAGAAGGTGTAGGAGAGCGAAATGCCCCAATTGTTGCGGATTTTGTAGCGCGCGCCCAGCGTCACGCAAGAACCGAGGTTGTAATGGGGATCCATGTTCAGGTCGCGCTCGTCGTATCCGATTTGGTCGTTCATGCTGATGTGCGGATAGAGTCGCGTCACGACCTCCTGGATTTCGCGGAGGCGGTACTCGTTGTCGAAGAGGTAGTCGAGCCCGCACTGGTTGTAACTGCTGCCGTTGTAGAACAGCGCGGTTTTCTTGCCGCCCCAAAACATGCCGCCGCCGATATAGACGTCGAAACCGCGGTCGTACCAGGTCGTGTCGTGGAAGGTGACGGCATCGCCGACCTGCTCCCGTTGCGCCACAACACAAAGCGGCAAAAACATCGCAAACAAAACGCAAAACACTATCGCACAATGTTTTATATTCATCATATTCATACTTTTACCAATCTTGGATTCAATGGCAAAAATAAAAAAATAATGGTTAAAGGGTTGTGGATTCGCACATAACAAAGTCTGCAGGTTTAAATCATTGTCAAAAAAAGTGTATTTTTGCAGGTTGTTAGAACAAAACTTAATATGCGAAAAGAATTCAACGTAACCGGCAGTTGTAATCCCGAATGGCATTACATGGTGGACACCGCCAAACGCTTTGAATCCGTGGAGCGCCTGATAGACACAGGCAAGTATTTCACCATCAACAGGGCGCGGCAGTACGGGAAACGGATCTTCGAGGCGGTGGTGTAGTTGGCTGTTGGCTGTTAGCTGTTGCGCTTGCGAGGAACTACTAACTTAGACTTAGACTTAGACTTAGACTTAGACTTAGACTTAGACTTAGACTTAGACTTAGACTTAGACTTAAACTTAGACTTAGACTTTGACTTAAACTTAAACTTAGACTTAGACTTAGACTTAGACTTAAACTTAAACTTAGACTTAAACTTAGACTATTCACTATTCACTAATCACTATTCACCAATCACTATTCACTAATCACTAATCACTAATCACTAATCACTATTCACTATTCACTATTCACTATTCACTAATCACTATTCACTATTCACTATTTTGCACCTTAAACCCTAAACCAATAACATGGCAGACGACAAGAAAATAATCTTTTCCATGGTGAACGTCAGCAAGACGTATCCGCCTCAGAAACAAGTGCTTAAAAACATTTATCTCTCCTTCTTCTACGGAGCGAAGATCGGCGTGTTGGGTCTCAACGGCGCTGGCAAATCTTCCCTGCTGAAGATCATCGCCGGGCTCGACAAGTCCTACCAGGGCGAGGTGGTCTTTTCGCCGGGATACTCGGTGGGCTACCTGCCGCAGGAACCGCAAATTGACGACAATCTGACGGTCAAGGAGGTGGTGATGCAAGGCGTGCAACCCATTGTGGATATATTAAAGGAATACGAGGAGGTGAACATGAAGTTCGCGGAGCCGATGAGCGACGACGAGATGAACAAGCTCATCGAGCGGCAGGGCGAGCTCACCGACCTCATCGAGCAACACGACGCGTGGGAGCTCGACTCCAAGCTGGAACGCGCCATGGACGCACTGCGCTGTCCCGACGGTGACACGCCCGCCAAGAACCTCTCCGGCGGTGAACGCCGCCGCGTGGCCCTCTGCCGGCTGCTCCTCACCGAGCCCGACATCCTCCTCCTCGACGAGCCCACCAACCATCTCGATGCCGAGTCGGTGGAATGGTTAGAGGCTCATTTACAGCAATATAAGGGCACGGTCATCGCCGTCACCCACGACCGCTACTTCCTCGACCATGTGGCCGGCTGGATTCTCGAACTCGACCGCGGCGAGGGCATCCCGTGGCAGGGCAACTACTCTTCCTGGCTGGAGCAGAAGGCCAACCGCCTCGCCATGGAACAGAAGCAGGAGAGCAAGCGCATGAAGACGCTGGAGCGCGAGCTGGAGTGGGTGCGCATGGCCCCGAAAGCCCGTCACGCCAAGTCAAAGGCCCGTCTGAGCGCCTACGACAAACTCCTCAACGAAGACGTGAAGGAGAAGGAAGAGAAACTGCAGATTTTCATCCCCAACGGGCCGCGCTTGGGCAACAACGTCATCGAGGCGTGCCATGTGCGCAAGGCTTTCGGCGACAAACTGCTCTTCGACGACCTGAACTTCAACCTGCCGCCCAACGGCATCGTCGGCGTCATCGGACCCAACGGCGCGGGCAAGACCACCCTTTTCCGCCTCATCATGGGGTTGGAAACGCCCGACAGCGGCGACTTCAAGGTCGGCGAGACCGTGAAAGTGGGGTATGTCGATCAGCAACACACCGTCATCGACCCCGAAAAGAGCGTCTGGGAGGTGGTCTCCGAGGGCAACGAGCAGATCATGATGGGCGGAAGGCTCATCAACTCGCGGGCCTACCTGTCGCGGTTCAACTTCAGCGGCACCGACCAGAGCAAGAAGGCCGGGGTGCTCTCCGGCGGCGAGCGCAACCGTCTGCACCTCGCGCTCACGCTGAAATCGGAAGCCAACGTGCTGCTCCTCGACGAGCCTACCAACGACATCGACGTCAACACGTTGCGGGCGTTGGAAGAGGGTCTGGAGAACTTCGCGGGCTGCGCGGTGGTCATCTCCCACGACCGCTGGTTCCTCGACCGCATCTGCACCCACATCCTCGCCTTCGAGGGCGACTCGCAGGTCTATTTCTACGAGGGCAGCTACACCGAGTACGAGGAAAACAAGAAGATGCGGCTCGGATACGTGGAGCCGAAACGGATACGATACAAAAAGTTGATGGCGGATTAATAGGCTATCTGATCTACAACAGCAACAAGCTCAACGGTGCCGTCTCCAAGTTGAAACACAAATTCTAACTTTTTTTTTCAACAGACTGCAACCTTTTACAATTTTGGTGTTATATCCGTGTGAAGTTTAGAGTTTAGAGTTTAAGGTTTATTCAAAGCTGAAATCAATAATGTATATATGAAAAAAACGATTCTCATTCTCGCGGCACTACTGTGCATGACTGCTTTCGCGCAGCCGCGGTTGTCTGTGGAGGATTTCACTCCGATCGAGTCGCAGGGGACTTTTCCCGCCGACCTTCGCAAGGCCGTCACCACGCCTAAGTCCGACAAAGCGTACAATCCATTCCTGGTGTCCATGCTCAACCAGGGGCGCATCATCTACGGCACTGAAATGAACCAATATCTCGACAATATCGCCGAGAAGCTGCTGGCGAACTATCCGCAGCTGCAACAGGAGGTCCACATCTACATCCTGCAAAGCACGACGGTGAACGCCTATTCGATGAAAAACGGCACCATCTTGGTGACCATGGGCATGTTGGCGCAGGTGACCAACGAGGCAGAGCTCGCCTTCGTGCTCGCGCACGAAATCGCCCACTACAGCGAGCACCACGGAGAGGCCGAAGAAAAGAGCAAGGACCGCGACGTGGTGAAACGGTACATGAAGAGCCAGATGTATTCGCGAGAGCACGAGCTGGACGCCGACCGCGTCGGACTGACCCGCTACTTCAAGGATTCGCCCTACAGCTACGACATCCTCGACGGCATCTTCGACGTGTTGCTCTACTCCGACCTGCCGTTCGACGAAATCCCGTTCCAGCGGTCGGCCGTGGAGGAGGACTTCTTCCAGTTCCCGGAAAACCACTTCCTGAAAACCGTCGCCAACATCTCCGACCGTTCCAACATGATCGACACGCTGCTCACCCACCCCAACATCGAGCGGCGGCGCACCGTGGCCAAAGGACTGGTCCGCAATCTCCCTAACGACGGACGCAAGAAATTCGTGCAAGACGAAGAGCTGTTCACCCGTCTGCACAACACGGCCCGCTTCGCCTGCATCGACTGGCTGCTGATCAACCACCAGTACGACTTGGCCATCTACAACACTTACGTGCTGCGGCAGTCGTTCCCCGACAACGCATACCTGGAGCGGGCCTGGGCCACAGCATGGTACGGAGCCTCGAAACACAAGAACTACGGGCAGACAAGCGTAATTGCAGAGCCCTACCGCGAGGTGGAGGGCGAACGGCAGCAGGTCAACTACCTGATGAACAAGATGAACCGTCAGGAGTACTCCGTTCTGGCGCTGCGCAACGCGTGGACGGCCATGAAGAACCAACCCGGCAATGAGTACCTGCAAGTCGTGGTGAAAGACCTCATCTCCGACATCTTCGTCAAGCAGAAGATGCGCTACATCGACTTCTGCGACTACCCGCAGGGCACCACCTTGGAGGAAATCGCGCAGGCGGGCGGCGACACCACGAAGGTGGAGGGCGCGAACTCCAAATACGACCGCATCAAGCAGCAGAGTGCGAACAGCAAGGTGCTTCCGGAAGAAAAGTTCAAGACGGTCAACTACATGTTAGTAGATATCCACAGTGACTCGCTGTTCAAGGCCATGGTGAACGACGCCGTGGTCAACGCCGAGATGCTCGCCGTGCTGGAGGAAGTGGGGAACAATCGCATCGGCAACGAGAAGTCGATACTCATCATGACCCCGACGTACCGCACCTACGACCGGCGCGGGAACAGCAACGCGAAAAGAGACCGCAGGCACGCCGAGCAACTCGAGAAAATCATGTGCAACGTCACGAAACGCATGGGCTACACCCCGGTGACCTTCACCATGGACTTCACACAGCCGGAGACCGAGAAATACAACGATTATGTGAAGATGTGCAACTGGAGTTCCGATTTCCGGCATTCCGGCGGCATGAACATGCGCTACCACACCTCCGAGTTCCTTGACGACGTCTCCGCCGGCCTCGGCAGCCGCAAGCTCTGTTACGTCACCGTTTCCGACGTCGCCGGGCGCCGCTTCTACGCCGAGAAGCTCTTCCTCCCGTGGCTCATCCCCGTCTTCCCGTACACCTTCCCCGCCGTCGTCAGCGCCCTCAGCCTCGGCACCTACGACGTGGACGTGAACTGCCTCATCCTCGACATCATAGACGGCACCATCGAATCCTCCTCCCGCTTCAGCGAAAGCGAGGTCATGCGCAAAGCCTACATCAACGGCTTCGTTTACCGCGAGCTGGAGCGGTATCTGAGACGATGACGATGACTTAGACTATAACTTAGACTATAACTTAGACTTAGACTTAGACTTAAACTATAACTTAGACTTAGACTATAACTTTAATATATTCCAGGAGGGCTGCAGGCCCGACACGTGTCAACCCAGGGCGAAGCGAAGCGGAGCCCTGGGACAAAACAAGGCGAAGCGCATCGGAGCCCTGGGCCAAAAAAAAGAAACATGAAAAAGACCATTCTACTCCTCATCATCGCAACGGGCCTGGCGACGGCCAGCGGCCAAATGTACAACTACATGGGCAACCACATCGTCCTGAACATGGAGGGCTATTTCTCGCCCGCGTGGCTGAACCCCAACCCGGTGAGTTCGGGCTGGGACATCCCCAAACCGGCGCAGCGGTTTCTCGGCCTCAACTACTTCCTCTCGCCAAGCGTGGAGTTCATCGCCTGGAAGAAGGGCACCGTGGGCGTGGGCTACAACTACTTCAACTCGCCGTTCGTGGGGACCGACGTCCGGCTCAGGAAAGGAACCGTGTATAGTGACGGCTATGTGAACTGGGAGCGGGCGGAGCTCAACGGCAACGTCACCGCACACGGCTTCAACGCCTATTACAAGCACTATTTCGGCAAAGGGTTTGCGCCCCTGGGGCATTACCTTAAATTCACCTTCGACGGCTTTTTCTACCATTACAAGATGGAAACGGAGGGCTTATATCTCGGCATCCTCACCACCACAGAAGAGCCGTACGAAGAGATCATCGAGAACAGAGGCAGCATTTTCGGTCTCAAAATAGAATACGGCTACGATTTCATCGTATGGAACCGCCTCAAGCTGACCCTTGGGACGAGTCTCGGCTCCACTCTCGGCGGCTACAAGGTCTTGGACGCGAAAATCCACAAAGAGTTCTCCATCTACAACGGAGATGACCCCAAAAGACCCATCCACTACGACAACCACGCCCGCAGCCGCATCCTCGGCGCCTACTGGTTCGGGGTGAAGTTGGGCGTGGGGGTGATTCCGTTCTAAGGCAAAAAGCGAAACGACAGAATAAAGAAAGCCACAACAGCCCACTGCAGCGGGTTGTTCAGACAGTACGAATATCGGTTGTAGCTCTGCGTGGACCCCGGCTCCTGCACGAAATTGTCGGGCGAGAAGAAGCGGGCAATCACGGGGTCGTAGAGGCGGCCGTTCATGCTGATGAGGTTCAGGTCGGCGTAGTGCTCGTGACCGGTGAAACCGCGGTCGAAACGAAAGTCGCTTACGAGTTCGCCGGGCTCACGATCCGCAAACACCGTCCAATTGGTATCGGCCTTCACATTTCCCCACGGATCGAAGTGTAACGCTCGTATCACCTGCCTGCTGCTGTCGGTGATATGCGTGTAGCTAATTACGTAATGCATATGGGCTTGGCATTAATTGGTGATAAAAAAAATGGTACTTATATACTTGATGGCACAAAATAGTGTTTGAAAAATTTGTCTGATAAACATGGGAATAAACCATAACGAAAACAAGATTGCAAAATCTATAACTGAGCCTAAACATAACTCACATGTTTTATCTGAAAGGATTCTTTTTTTAGAATCAAGGGTTATTCTTTCAAAAGAAAGCAACCGCAAAAAACAAAAATGTTGATAATAGCCAATAAAAAACGACGAGCCATCCCTTTAGTCGTCTGTTTTTTTCAAATTTATACTTTTCTTCCAAGCGTTTATATGTGATTTTGTTATATTTTTTCTCGTTTACTATTCCTAAAAGAACACATACGATAGCAACTCCTACTAAAAAACACAGATTCGAAATATTAACATCAATAATCTTCCCGAAAACCAAAAAGTATAGAAATAATATGTTTAGCAACTGTTGAGTGGACACAAATCTCTCTCCAAAACTATCATACCCTTTAGTTAATCCGAAATTGATCAAAGGATGTTTCAGATAAAACTGACAATACCGATAAAAACAATATTCCCAAAACCTGCTCATAATGAATTATTATTTGAAAGGGAAACCAGGTGTGCCAACAGGAATATATCCCCTCAATATCATGTTAGCTCTGTCTTCATATTGCTTATTTACATTCTGTTGTATTTGAGGATAGTTTTTAATTACCGCTGAATAGTATAGTGAAAGTGCTATACCATATCCCCCTCCATAAATTCCAACGATATCAAAACCTATATCAAAACCATATACAACTTTCTTTTTAATATCATCCGTTGAAAGCATAAGAAGACCATTATAGCCAACATCAATCCATCCGAGAGTCTTACCTGTTCTTTCAAAATATTTAGCGTAATCAGCTATAGGAAACGTTTTAACATATTGATTCCCCAACCAACCACTTTCATAATAGCGAATGTTTAACTTCCCCTTACTGTCGGTCAAACTAAATGTGGAACTGCTTTGTTCCATGCTATAACCAACGATGCTGAAAGTGGAGGAACCGTATGTGACAACATTTTGCGGATAGTTTAAACCTATCTCTATTTCTGAAGAAGATAAGGCCTCCTGTTGTTTGGCCTTATCTATCACCACCTCGTCCAACGGAGAAAGATAATGTATTCCTCCGTATTCGTCACCATAAATCCTTTGCCCATTTTTCGAAAAACATATTACCACACTGCCAACTCTTGAGTAGATTTCCCCATCCACTTCAACATAGTCGCTGGTACTTTCAAACCACTGCAGATTCCGTTTTGAATCAATGTACCAGTCGTTGAAGGAAAGCTCCCCGCTCGGATCCACATATTGCAGCGGGTTGTTCAGACAGTACGAATACCGGTTGTAGCTCTGCGTGGAGCCCGGCTCCTGCACGAAATTGTCGGGCGAGAAGAAGCGGGCAATCACGGGGTCGTAGAGGCGGCCGTTCATGTTGATTATGTTCAGGTCGGCATAGTGCTCGTGACCGGTGAAGCCTCGGTCGAAACAAAAGTCGCTTACGAGTTCGCCGGGCTCACGATCCGCAAACACCGTCCAATTGGTATCGGCCTTCACATTTCCCCACGGATCGAAATGCAACGCTCGTATCACCTGCCTGCTGCTGTCGGTGATGTGGGTGTAGCTGCCAAGGTGGTCGTGGTGTACGTAGTACATGCTATCCGCACCGTTTCGGCGCACGCAGATGGCGGCGAGGCCGGTCGCGCCATAGATGTAGTTGTAGTGGGTGGTCACGCCAGCGGCATCCACCTCCTTCTCGTAGTTTGCACTAATATAGTAACGGGTACGCTCCACATCCCCATTTCGCTTGAAGACCGCCTTCACCCGCTGGTTGTCGGCACCGTACTCTAACAGGATTTCCACATCGCCTTCGGCTATACGGGAGGGTTGGTTGAAAACGTTGTAGTCGGTTTCACAGGAATCGGCGGAGATGGCATTGGGGAAGTTGGTCGAGGGTGTCACCTCTGTCACCGCGTGCGGTTTGTTGCTTCCGTAACTGTAGATTCCGGCTAAAGTGTTGCTCAAGATGTTGCCCTGCGCATCATACACGGTACTGAAGGTCTGGAAGGTGCCATTGAGTGTGCCCGGCGTGAACGAGGTGAGTCGATCCATGTTGTCGTACTGGAATGTCTCATACTGGTTGTTCTTCTGAATGCGCTGGGTGAGTCGCCCCATGTTGTCATAACTGTAGCGAAAATCCTGAATGGAGCTATCAACGGTGTATATTCCATCGTCAAAATTAGGCGGAATACTATTTAACAAGGCTGGAGCCGACAATTCAAAAATGGGCTTGACAGGACCGTCAAGAATCATGCTACCTGTTTTGATTCGGGTGGGTAACCCTGCTTCGTTGTACGAATACTCGGTGACTGTACCGTTGCCATACCTGCACTTCAACGGCTTCCCATATCGGTTGTAGGTTTTGGCAAAGTAAATCAAGTTGGTTGTACCACCTCTGGTGATCTGAGACAGGAGACCTTTGCCCGTATAAGTATAATCCGTCGCGAAGCCGTCGGGATAGGTCAACGCGGAAAGCTGCCCGTAGGTGTTGTAGGCGTAGGATTCTGAGTAGGCGGAGTCGTCAATATAACGGGTATGCTGCGACAGACGGGAAAGGGTGTCGTATGTGAAGCGTTCGGCAAAAGCACCATCAATCTTAACACAGGACAACTTTCCTCTCCCTCTATGAGCCGCAGTATATTCATCGTATTCGTAAGTGCAAACTACAGAATCGTTGGACGAGTTGGAGTTTTTTCTTTCTGTGGTGCGTCCCCATTCATCGTATTTCCACCTTGTTTTGTTGCCCCGCGCATCGGTTTGCTGCAAAAGCTGGTTTTGGGCATTGTAGCGTTTTGTCACAACCCCGGCATTCGGATCAGTGATCTTCAGCTGGTTGCCCGATGCATCGGAAATAATAGAGGTATTATGACCGCATGCTGTTATGTCGGTCTGTGTTGCGACATTATCATTGTAGAGTATGTGGGAGTAATTATAAGTTACAGTGCCTCCTTGATCCGATGCGTATCGGATGCGACCGGCCGCGTCCGTTATTTGAGTTGACACAGTTTGTCGTAAATTGTCCGTCACAGTTGTTGTGTATCCTGAATACTGGTAAGATTCATTGGTATAAGGCCCGATAACATTGGTGATTCTCCCATACTGGTCATATTGAAAATCATGCCACAATTTGTCTGCATCAGATGTGCCCCGGATATAGGGCTCAGAAATCCTATACACATTCCCCTTGAGATCAAAACAAGTGTCGGAATAATATCCATTCTCGCGCATACAGATATTTCGTCCCAAAAGATCATAGTAACGTTCAGTGGCATAGGTACGTCCCGACACGTGTGTTAAGGTATAGTATTTTGCATTTGGAATCTCGCTGTCGGTGTTCCATCCATACTCGACCATATCAGTGTTACCATCCGGATAGTGAATTTCCAACAATCTGCCGAAGGCATCGTATGTAAAGTTGGTATTGAGGTTGTTCTCGTTCATAACAGAAAGGAGGCCGCTTGTGGTCGGAGAGAATGTCCTATAGATGCTAAATGACGAACCAAAGCCTTGATAAATGCAGAATCTGCCAGTGTTGTCATACACTGTAGTTATCGTCTTGCTCAAGCAACTGTCTCCAGAATATGTTGTTAACGTCCCATTTCCAAAATGGTCGTAGTTTTGAATTGTACATGAAGAGGAAACGCCATCCGAAAGTGTTGTGATTTGTTCGGGCAGATAACGATTGTTATAGGTGAATAAATGTTTTTGGACAGACTTAATTGAAGAATTGTCCATCCAAGTCTCCTTGACAATGGAATCTGCCAGAGTGACAAACCCTCCCGATGGAATATTGTGCGTTGTTTGCTTGTAGTTTAAGCGTTCCGAAAACTGCGGATAAAAATCACTCTCATTCTGAACTGTTTTTTGAGTCACTATCGGTCTGCCGGTTGGCAATCGCAGATCTATATTCGTGATCAGGGTTTGATTTAGATGGTTGGTGTCGGTTGTCTTCAAGATGTAAGGAAAACGGCGTTTGTTGTTATTGAATGTCAAACATGCTGTTTGAAACCCTAATGATTTATATAGCTGATGGGACACATACGTCTTTTTGAAAACCGGCATAATGAAATCTTGAGACAAGGCATTCTCACCGGTGACAACCTGATAAAAAACAGAATCTGTAATTTGACTGTTCACATCCATGGAAGATGTGGTCAAAAATCCCATTCGTTGCTTCCGCTTGAAACTATATGTCGGATGGTCGAAAAAATATTGGTGTGTATTTGTCTGAATGGATGTGCCCAACGAGTTGATCATACTTTCCACAACGTTATACTGATATGGCAGAATGCTGATGTGGGAAGCATAACGGTAAAAGAGGCCAAAGATGTCTTGATATCTCCATTTCACAAACGAGCCGTCACCAGCAGTCACTTTTTTGACCTGTGGAACTCGTTTTTCCATTTTAAATTCACATAATAAAATACCATCATATAAGGAGTTGACTGATTTTGAGGCCACCAAATCCACATGATGGTCATTATTGAAATCACCAAAAGTAAAATTATAATGATCATTCAATTCGGAACTGGTAAGTATGACGGGTGATGAAAAAGCCGGGAAAGGATTCTGAAAATAGACCTTGTTGTCATAATATCCGCAACAAAGGTAGCCTATTGCTTTCATGTCACCTCCGGAAACGCTATAAAATGTCATGAGATCATCATAACCATCATTGTTCAGATCCAAAACAGTGGGATAAATTTGCAAATTCGACATATTGTGTTGAAATCCCAAATTGGTTGGCACGTATGTAAAGGTTCTTCCGTTGCCTAAGGCGATATGATAGTTGCCGTTTTGGTAAAGGATATCCGAGATGCCGTCTCCATTGAAATCCCCTGAAGTAACAAATCCTCCGTCAATATTCAAAGACGCAATTAAATCGAACAATTCAGTAGATGGTTCGAATTTGTAAATGGTCAAATGCTGGCCGGTTGAGACAACAAGTTCCACCTTACCATCCCCATCAAAGTCCATCACGTCCATCACACCGGATACCGTTTGTTGAGTGAAGTTATGTGTGCCAGATATAAATTTAATATAGGTGGCATTGTTATAATAATACATTACTACGATTTGATGTTTCCCATTGCCTAAAAAGTCACCCGTTGCGACTCCTCCATAGCCTTCGGTACTGAAGGGCAGGACAACATGATTCGTTTGCATGGCGTGGTTTGTAACATCAACCAAAATGTTGTTATCGTAGTAAGTTTGACATACTGTAACAATTTCGCTAAATCCATCGCCATCGATATCTGCAGGAAGGCAGTTTTTGATATTCCAAGATGTTGATGTGCTGTAATTTTGGTTTCCCGGGACTATTACGTTTCCCTGCTTGAAAAAAGGTGTCCAATAATTAAGACTATATTCAATTATGTCACAGACACCGTCCCTATTAAAGTCAACGGCAAGATGCCCATTTCCTCCATTGAAATTCTGGATGGTAAATAACGTGTTGTTAAGGTTGTCATTATATAGGGATTCTGTCCACTCCACCGCCGTCGGGTTCAGCTCCGAACCATCTGACCCCTTGAGCCTGACACTAGTCAGCCGCATCGGAAAAACCTCGGTATATTCGAAAAGATATTGGCGGACCATCTCGTACGATATGCCATTTTTATACTGTACCGTAATCGCCCGTAAAAGCCTCGTTTGGGAAATTTCACGTCCAGCCACAAAGAAAGATCCGACATGAGAAATATCACTATACGTGAATGTCACCCTTGCGTAAGGCACCAGTCCGGCACTCTCGTTCCCGGTATAGTCGATATGATCAATCCAAATCTCACTGCCATCATTCCCGTATGTGAACGTCATATAGTTTCCGTTGATGTCCGCAATCTTGTTAACATACCAACTATAGACACCGTTGCCCACCCTTTGTCTCGAGTCTGCCGTATTACCATATTCCACCACACTGCCATCGTCTTGATAGACTTTGAAGTATTCAGGTCCATCACCCAAAGTCCCGTAGGAGTATATTTTTGAGAAATCCTCAAATTCGGGCTGATACAACGTGCCTGACCTTCCATAAAGGTTTGGATCATAACACACCAGCCTGTTTCCGTCCAAAGCAAAACGATCGGAATAATCCATAGACACCGAAGTAGAACGCAGGTCCAGAAACATGTTCTGGCCCACTCGCGTGATGGCGGAAAGACCGTCCAAATCCCAGTGGGTTCCCAAAAGACCTGTGCCTGCCATACTGTTATAGATTACACTCAAATTAGGCTGGACTCCCTGTGTACCGGGAACAACCTCAATAGGGATGCTGTACGTGGCAGCACCCATGGCGGTCACATCCGCGCTGCCAGGAACCGAACCAACTGGTAAAGAAGTATTCTGGGCTTTTGATATGGAAAAAACGAACAAAATCAACGAAAGATCTATTACGTATATGATGAATCTGTCACTCATAATTCCTACTTTTTAATGATTTTCCAAGTTTCCGCCACCCCATTTATGAAAAGAGTCAACATATAAACACCTGATTGAAAATCGGAAAGGTCAATTTCGACAGTCGTTGAGTGTATTTTGCCTTCAATCAACAACTTTCCAGACAAAGATGTTAATTGAAAGTATCCTTTTTCCACGGGTCGTTCAAACCTTAGCATGACAAATCCGTGTGTCGGATTCGGATAAATTTTCACCCTGTTTTGATCAACAAATTCCTCGAAATAAAGATTCTTCGTGTCGGAATCTTGCATATCAGCAAATTCGTCATCAGCACTATTTACCGCTATTTGACGCAACTCTATTGTTGAGCGAAGGACACGGTTACCTGCAGCGTCATAATCGTATGTACGTGGAAGAGGTGCTTGTGCCATACCATGTGCAACAAGGACCAACATCACCACTGATAACAGTATTTTATTCATCTTATTGCCTTACTATAAATCACATCACTTTGACAATCATTCAAAAGAGTACAGTAGGATTCCCATAGTGCCACATCTTGAATATAAGCCTGCTACGAAATCCGACGGCAAACATACATTTTTTTCGTTAACAACACACCGACACCAAAATTTCGACCGACCGTTTTTTTGTGTATCTTTGCGGCCTCAAAATTTGAGACAAAAATATACCAATGAAGCCCAAGTCTCCGACCATAGCCGCAATATGCCTCATAGCGTTGCTCCTCCTTGCCGGCTGCGCGAAAATCTCCGCACCGACGGGCGGGCCGAAGGACACCACCCCGCCGAAAGTCGCCAAAATGGAGCCCGCGGACGGTACCGTGCGCTTCGACGGGAAACAGATCCGCATCCACTTCGACGAGTTCGTCACCCTCAACAACCCCTCGGAGAACGTGCTCATCTCCCCGCCAATGGCCGAAAAGCCCGAATACTCCATCAAGGGAAAGTCCGTCGTCATCAAGTTCAAGGACACGCTGCGGGCGAACACCACCTACAACATGGTCTTCTCCGACGCCATCAAGGACTACCACGAGGGCAACAGCTTGGGATACCTCCACTACAGCTTCACCACCGGCGACAGCCTCGACGATTACATGATCCGAGGCAATCTCCTCGACGCCAAGACACTCGCGCCAGCCAAGGATTTCTACGTGCTGCTCTACAAAGGCGACGACGACTCCCTGCCGCTCACCACCCTGCCCGACTACGTCAGCAAATCGCTTGACGACGGCAGTTTCTCGTTGAAAAACATCGCCGCTGGCGACTACAAACTCTTCGCCATCAAGGACATCAACGGGAACTTCCGCTACGACCTGCCCAACGAGGAGATCGCCTTCGCGGAAGAGACCGTCACGGCTTTCCGCGCCCTGCCCGACAGCGCGGCCGACTCGCTGAAAGCCACCCTGCCGTTGGTCACCCTCCTCGCCTTCAACACCCCTGACACCGTGCAACGGCTCGCCCATTTTGAAAATCCTGCCGCAGGACTGTACCTCTTCCCCTACCAGACACGCATCGGGCAGTTCTCCGCCTCCGCGCTATCCAAGTGCCCTGACCATTTCGAACACATCAACGCCACCCGCGACACCGTCATCTGGTACTTCAAAGCCCCGCTGACAGACACCGCTATATTCATTCTAACAGCTGACAATCAAATAGATACCGTAAAACTCACCCCATACAAGGAAAAAGCATCTTCCGGACGCGGACGCACCCCGGCGGTCAAGACCCTTTCGACGAAATTCCTGAATGCCGGCGAGTTCCACCGTCCGCTCACCTTGCAGTTCTCCTACCCTATCCGGCCCGCCGACTCGTTCAACGTATGGGTCAATTCACAACAACAAAGCCATAAGGACACCGTCGTCTATCGCTACGCCGTCCCCGACACTTTCCTTATGGAAATACCTCTGCCCATGACCGTTACGGAACGTAAAAACTACTCTGTAATGATCCCCGACTCGGTGTTCTTCGGCTACAACGGCCTCACCAATGACACCCTCCGCGCCCAATTCACCACCAAATCCGAGAAAGACTACGGCACGCTCACCATGAACTACGTGCTGCCCAAAAACGGGAAACAATACGTGGCCACGCTCTGGCTAAAGGACAACATCCTCCAAGAGGACGTGCTGACAACCTCTAAAAACATAAGCTACAAATTCCTGAACCCCGACACCTACCGTGTGAGCGTTTTCTGCGATGAAAACCGTAACGGACGCTGGGACGCGGGCGACTACCGCACCCACCGCCAGCCCGAGAAGATGTACGCCTTCCCGCACAGCATCAGCATCCGCGCCTATTGGGAGAGCGAGGAGACGTTCCAAGTTGGGGAGTGAGTACGGATTAGAAGGTTAAAAGGTTAGAAGGTTAGGGGTGAAAAAGCCGACAGCAAAAAATATTATCTTTGCAGGTTAAATAAAAAACGGGCTAAAAGTCATAATGCGTTATAAGACAATAACATATATCTTCTTGACGGCGTTAGCTGTTATGCTTTGGGGGCGGGTGTCGGCGCAGGAGCGGGAAAATCGCGCCATCGACTCCGCCATGGCCATCTCGCCCGACTATCTGCCCACGCGGTATGCGAACTTCCCCACTGTCAACTACAACCCACTGTCCTACAACACCATAGATACCACCTTGTACTCGATTTCCTTCTTCGATCCGCTCCTTTCCGTACCGAACCTCTACCAGTCGTTAGGCATCAACGGGCAGGCGCACAAGAGCATGGTATTTGACATCGAGCGCCCCACGGGATTCAACTGGATCACGCTTCCTTATTCACTCTATTTCAACAAGATATCGGATCTGAAGATTTACGATCTGCAGACCTCTTTCACCGATCTCAGTTTCAACTACGGCATCATGAGTGCTTTCTCGCTGCACGCCACGCACGCGCAACACGTCCGGCAGGCCGACTTTGTGGTCACGTTGGACGGTGCGAGCAATCCGGGATACTTCCTCCATCAAGGCATCAACCGCATGAATATCAGCGGGATAGCCCGTTATCAGACCCCCAGCAAGATTTACGGATTCCTGTTCGCCTACGCCTTCAACCACGGCAAGTTCGCGGAGAACGGCGGTTTGGAAGATATCGCCTCCTTCACCGACCGCAACCCGAGGACAGACACCAACATCACCAACGACCTAAACAGTTTCGCGGTGATGTTCCAACACGCCCATTCCCTCGTCAACACTCACGCCACGCAGCTCACCAACTACGTGAATATCAAAGACAAAAAGGGACACTATTTCGGGACCATCAGTCACACGTTCGATTTCACCTACCTGACCAGCCGCTTCTTCGACTACGAGCTGAACAACCTGTTTTACCACAACCGCTACTACCTCAGCACGGACACCACCAAAGACACGCTCAGCACCTATGTCATTGCCAACGCGCTGCAATGGGCGAACTACAGTCCTGTGGACACGGTGAGCGGAAATCCGTACTATTTCCGCATCGCGGGAGGCGTGCGCCACGAATACGCCAACACGCTCTCATACCACTACCCGGGCAACAGCATGACCCTGTTCGGCCGCACCAGCATACGGCTTTTCAAGGTTTGGGAACTCTACGGTGACTTCTCCTACAGCCTCTTCGGGTACCTTCACAACGACGCCGCAGCGAGGGCGGGCTTCCGCTTCACCATCAAAAAGGCACAGCGGCATCACATCGGTCTCGAAGCCGCATTCTTCCGTTACTCTCCCGACTACATTCTCAGCGACTACATGGGCAACAACAATTTTTGGATCAAGGAGTGGAAAAAGCAAAATATCGTCAAACTTGGCGCTTACTGGACCATTTTCGACTACAAAGTCGGGTTCAACTTCTTCAATCTCGGCCAATACGTCCACCTGAACAGTGATTTCGAACCGGAGCAGATCGAAAAGGCGGCGCAGGTGGTGCAACTGACCTTGTTCGCCCCGGTGCGCACCAAATATTTCGTCTTAGACGCGCAACTCGCCCTCCAGCACTCCACCAACAAGGCGGTCTCGGTGCCGTTGTTCGCCGGCAAATTAAGCGCCCTCTACACCACCCGCATCTTCAAGAAACGGCTGCGCTTCCAAGTGGGGCTCGACATGTTCTACAACACCCTCTACTACGCCGACGGCTACAACCCGCTGATGCGCCAGTTCTACACCCAGCAGGAGATTCAGGCCGGCAACTACCTCTATCTTAACGCTCACCTCGCCCTGCGCGTGAAACGGATCTCGTTCTTCGTGCGCGGCGGCAACCTCCTCGCCGCACTCTTCAACTTCCACTACATGACCACCCCCGGCTACCCCATGCAAGGCCGCAGCCTCGAACTCGGCATCAACTGGAAATTCTATGATTAGTTAGCAGTTAGTAGTTAGTAGTTAGCAGTTGATGTAACGGCACGATATACATAGATAGATTCCAAGAGGGCTGCAGGCCCGACACGTGTCAACCCAGGGCGAACGCAGTGAGCCCTGGGACTATAACGAAACAACAAAGACAATATGGAATATAGAATCGAAAAAGACACCTTAGGAGAAATGAAAGTCGAGAGCGACAAACTGTGGGGCGCTCAGACGCAACGGGCAATGGAGAACTTCGAAATCGGGAAGAAGCACATGCCCATCGAAATCATCTACGGCATCGCCACGGCCAAGAAGGCGGCGGCGTGCGCCAACTTCGACTGCGGCGTGCTGCCCGAGGACAAGCGCGACCTCATCGTGCGCGTGGTCGATGAAATCACCTGCGGCCAATGGGACGACCAGTTCCCGCTGCACATCTGGCAGACCGGCTCAGGCACGCAGACCAACATGAACGTCAACGAGGTGATCGCCCACCGCGCCCAACTGCTGCACGGCGGCCAGCTCACCGACTACCCGCTCTACCTCTCGCCCAACGACGACGTCAACAAGTCACAGTCCACCAACGACATCTTCCCCACGGGCATGCGCATCGCCACCGCGAAGAGCATCATCACCCGCACACTGCCGGCCTTGGAGCGCATGATGGCCACCTACCGCGAGAAGGTCGCCGAATACGCCGACATCAAGAAGATCGGACGCACCCATCTGATGGACGCCACCCCGCTGACCCTCGGCGACGAGCTCTCCGGGCACCTCTCACAGTTGGAGCACGGCTACGAGGTTATCCAGCAGAGTCTCAAGCACTTGATGGAACTTCCCATCGGCGGCACGGCGGTCGGCAACGGCATCAACGCGCCCGAAGGCTATGACAAAAAAGCGCTGCAATACATCAACCAGTTCACGGGTTACGAGTTCAGCAACTGTCCGAACAAGTTCGAGGCCATGGCCACCCACGACTCGCTGTGCGAGATGTCGGGGGCATTCAAGCGGCTGGCCGTTTCGTTGATGAAGATCGCCAACGACTTCCGCCTGCTGAACTCGGGTCCGCGCTGCGGTTTGGGCGAGGTGATCCTGCCCGCCAACGAACCCGGCTCCTCCATCATGCCCGGCAAGGTCAACCCCACGCAGTGCGAAGCCCTCTCACAGGTCTGCTGCCAAGTCATCGGCAACGACGTGGCCATCACCACCGGCGCCATGCAGGGCCATCTGCAGCTCAACGTCTTCATGCCGCTCATTGGCCGCAACCTGCTGCAGTCGTCGCGCCTGCTCGCCGATGTCATCAACTCCTTCAACGACCACTGTCTCAAGGGGATAAAGCCCAATCTGGAACGCATCTCCATGCACCTGCACAATTCGCTGATGCTGGTCACAAAGCTCAACCCGCACATCGGCTACTACAACGCCGCGAAAATCGCGCAACATGCCCACGAGCACGGCCTCACCCTGCGGGAGTCCGCCTTGGAACTGAAACTCGTCAGCGCGGAAGACTTCGACGAGTGGATGCGGTTGTGAATTAAGAATTAAGAATTAAGAATGATGAATTAAGAATGATGAATTAAGAATGATGAATTAAGAATGATGAATGATGAATTAAGAATGATGAATGATGAATTAAGAATGGAAGGTGACGAAAATCATATAACATCCGGTTTGGACACCAACAAAGAAGTAAGTTCAAAGGGCGTCAAGTTCTTTTTAATTTACTTTGGGTTGTATTTGGCTGTGTGGGGGATGGTCCTCATCGCCTCGCGGGTATGTAATCCCAACTACTTTCAAAACTCATTGGAAGTGTCCTACATGGCTATGGGATTCTTATTTTCCATCGCGTTGGCGGCCGTGCTTGGCATTATTCCAGCCATCATACTGGGGAAGGCCAAGAAAAGAGGATATGTCTATTTTCCCGTGTTAGGCTTCCTTCTTTACAATATTGCGGCGTATTTTTCAATAGGCACTGACCTCAGATTCTTGGGTTGGATACCGGTGTTGTACGACACGCATTTCTTAGTGTTTCTGGATGCCCTAACGTTAACAAATCTTACGGATTCTTCGGGTTTTCTCTTCCTGGTGATATTCCCGACCGCCTATTACCTTTTGCTGATATGGATATCCCTCCTTCTATCACACCGTTCAAAGCCCTAAACCTTAAACCCTAAACTGAAAAAAAGATATGAACAAAAAAATCGTAGTATTATCAGGTGCCGGCATCAGCGCGGAGAGCGGCATCAGCACCTTCCGCGACAGCGACGGCCTTTGGGAGAACCACAATGTGGAAGACGTGGCGACCATCGACGGGTGGTACCGCAATCCCAAACTCATCATCGACTTCTACAACGAGCGGCGCACGCAGCTGGAGCACTGCCAGCCGAATCTGGCGCACCAGCTGGTCGCGAAACTGGAGGAGCGATACGACGTGACGGTGGTCACACAGAACGTGGACGACCTGCACGAGCGCGGCGGCTCCACCAAGATCATCCATCTGCACGGCGAGCTGACCAAGGCATGCAACGAACGCAAGACGGAGGTCTTCGACATCGGATACAAACCCATGACCTACGGCGAACGCGCCAAAGACGGCTCCCTGCTGCGCCCGTTCATCGTCTGGTTCGGCGAGGCCGTCCCGTTGCTGGACGCCGCCGCCAGAGAGGTGGAACAGGCTGACATCCTGATCATTATCGGCACATCGCTGGCCGTGTACCCCGCCGCCGGACTGCTCTACTATGCTCCGGCCAATGCGGAAATCTATGTCATCGACCCCAAACAGCCCGGCTCCATCTCCCGGAAGGTGACCTACATCACGGAAAAAGCCACCGTGGGCATGCAACAACTGTATGAAAGGTTAACGGTTAAAGGTTAAGGGTTAATGACGTTGGCTGTTGGAAAGACTTGGGGCTCAGACACTTTTGTAATCAAGTAAATCACCAAAATTATAAAAAACATGAAAAGGGCAACAAAACTGTTCCTGTTGATTGCCGTGGCGATGATGGCTGTGGGCCTCACGTCGTGTGAGAATTATCCCGAGGGGGTGCCGAGTTTCTATTCGAGCGAATACCGGATTGTGGGTTCGTGGCAGGTGTCGCACACCTACCTCAACGGCGTGGAGATCGACTCCACGGACTACATCGGCTATGCGCCCAAGACCTACTACTACATCTACGCCGACCATGTGCTCGCGCTGTCGGCCATGTACGACGGGGAAATCCGCGAGTCCTCCTTCGCCACCTGGATTATCCGTCCCAAGGAGAAAACCGTGGAGTTCGACTACACCTTCTTCGGCAAGCACTACCATTTCTCCGCCGATGTGAAACGTCTCTCCCGTCGGGAGTTCTTCTTCGAGTTCGACGACGAAGACGGCGACCACTGGCGGCTGGAACTCTTCTCCAGATCCAACTTTTAGGATGGACCAGATTCTCCCGAGACCGGTCATTCCACCCGAGCCGGACGAGCCGTCCGGACTCGGCGTGTTCCGCTGGATCGTCATCGGCATCATCGTCGCGGCGACCTTCGCCGGGGTGCTGCATTGGACCATGTCCGTGCACCGCGACCGCGCCGAGGCCGTCAGGATGGCACGTCCCGCGGAACAATTGGCATGCGAAGGAAGCCCGCTTATCGAATTCAGCGGGAAAGACGTGGTGGTGAACCGAAAATGGAGTCCGCTCGCCGGCCGACACCCGAGCGTGACTTTCACCTGCCGGCTCTCCCCCGCCCTGCCGCCGACAAAGTTCGTCATCCTTTGTTACCGTCCCCTCGGCACCGGCGAATGGATTTCCGCCGAAACGCACCCCCGGCGCGACAACTCCTGTCGCCTCACCATGCACGACCTGCTTCGCGACATGCCCTACGAATGCTTTTTCATCGCCTGCAGCAACGACACGACCATTCAAAGCAACCGCATTATTTTCAGCACCGGACAACCGGAAAAACATTGACCTTTGACTATGACCATTACAGTTACCTATAAACGGACTCGAGCGATACGGATGCGGGTAGTCAGCAACGGCGACCTGCATGTTTCCGCGCCCCTCCGCACCCCAAAAAGCGAAATAGACCGCTTCATCAGCGAAAACGAGGAGTGGATCAGGAAAGCACGGCAGAAACAGCTCGCCGCCAGCCAGAAACGCGCCAACTTCTACGGACAGCTGGACCTGTCCTCTCAGGAGAAAAGGAACGCCGCCGCGCAAAAGCTGGACGCCATCATCCACCCATTGTTGGAAAAGCACACCCGACAGATGGGGGTGTCACCGACCCTGATAACATACCAACCGACCATTTCACGGTGGGGATCCTGCAACAAACGAACTCGGGAAATCCGATTCAGCCTCTATTCGCTCCTGTTGCCGGAATGGTGCGTGGAACATATCGTGGTACACGAACTCGCACACCTCATCGAGGCCAACCACGGACCGAAATTCCACGCATTGATGGACCGTTATTTCCCGCTTTGGAAAGAGGCCCGCAAAACCACACGGGAACTTGTGAGACACGGCATATCCGCCGCCAGCCTTTAACAACGGCCGACGGTATTCCTGAAAAAACTGAAGGAAAGATTTTTTGTTCACAAAAAATTGTACCTTTGCGGTCGCAATTTTGAAGTATCATTTTAAACCCAAAGAAATATGAACGAAGAAATGCTGAACCTGAAACCCGCGAAGGTTTTCTACTATTTCAATGAAATCACCAAAATCCCGCGCCCGTCGAAACGCGAGGAGAAAATGTCGCTTTGGTTGGAGGAGACCGGCAAGAAGTTGGGACTGCCCACCAAGCGCGACAAAGTCGGCAACGTGCTGATTTCCAGGCCCGCCACGCCCGGCAAAGAGAATGTCACCCCCGTGGTGCTGCAGGCGCACATGGACATGGTGTGCGAGAAGAACAACGACAAGGTGTTCGACTTCGACAAGGACGCCATCGAGACCTACATTGACGGCGAATGGCTGAAGGCCAAGGGCACGACCCTCGGTGCCGACGACGGCATCGGCGTGGCTCTCGCGTTGGCCATCCTCGACGACAACGAGCTGGAACACGGTCCTATCGAGTGCCTCTTCACCATCGACGAGGAGACCGGGCTCACCGGCGCCGCCGCCGTGGAAGCCGGCTTCATGCAGGGCAAGATGCTCCTCAACCTCGACTCCGAGGACGAAGGCCAGTTCTTCATCGGGTGCGCCGGCGGCCAGGACACCGTGGCCAAAGTTCCCGTTGACTACGAACCCGTGGAGGGCGACTGCGACTTCTTCAAGGTCGAGGTCAAAGGTCTGCAAGGCGGTCACAGCGGCGACGACATCAACAAGGGCCGCGGCAACGCCGTGAAATTGCTCGCCCGCATCCTCTGGAACTCCTACAGCGACTACAACCTGCGCGTCGCCGACATCAACGCCGGCAACCTGCGCAACGCCATCGCCCGCGAGGGTTACGCCATCGTGGCCGTGCCCAAAGAGGAGGTCGAGAACTGGAAAGCCTATCTCGCCAAGATGGACAAGATCTACAAGGATGAATTCCACACCACCGACCCCGGCGTGACCGTCGCAGTGGAACCCGCCGAACCCGTCAAGGAGGTGCTGGAGGAAACCCTCCAAATCGATGTGCTGAACGCCCTCGTCGCCTGCCCGCACGGCGTCGCCGCCATGTCGCAGGATATCCCCGGCTTCGTGGAGACTTCCACCAACTTAGCCTCCGTGAAGATTGTCGATGGCGAAGTGGTGTTCACCACCAGCCAGCGCAGCTCCGTGGAGTCCAAGAAACAGGCCATCGTCGACAAGGTGTCCACCACCTTCTGGATGATAGGCGCCGATGTGGAGAACTCCGACGGCTATCCCGGATGGAACCCGAACCCGAACTCCGAGGCGGTGCGCGTGCTGACGGAAGCCTACCGCAACGTCTTCCACAAAGACCCGCAGGTGCTGGCCATCCACGCCGGCCTCGAATGCGGCCTCTTCTCCGAAAAGTACCCCGACATGGACATGGTCTCCTTCGGCCCGACACTGCGCGGCGTGCACTCCCCCGACGAGAAGCTCGAAATCGCCACTGTGCAGATGTGCTGGGACCTCATGGTCGAATTCTTCAAACTCTTGAAATAATCATCCACAGGTATTTTACACATCATAAACAGCGAATCCCCGCACGTTGACGGGGATTCGCTGTTTTTTTCAAGCAGGAAGAACAGTTTCCGCAATTTTCCGCTCTTTCCGCAAATTTCCGCAATAAAAATCTAAAACTGATAACAGTAACTGATGATCAAAGCTGTGTTCAGCTGTTTGTTGATAACACGGTCATAGACCCACGTGGGCAGCCGCACGGGGATGATGGAGTTCTCGAAGCGGAAGTTCACGCTGTGGTGGTCGGCGACCATCAGGGAGAGCCCCGCGAGGCCGGAAAACTCGAACCGGCGGAAGGGCGGACGGCCCACAATCAGTCCGTTGGCCTCACGCTCGCGGCTGAAGACGTTCACCCCGAAGGCGGGTCCAAGTTCTATGTCAAACTGGAACGATTTCCCCCACAGCTGCCACTTCCCCGCCGTCCAGTCCAAAATCAGCGGCACCTCCACATAGCCAAGAGTGAGCGAATAGAAATTGTCCGCAACTTGGTTCTTCGGGGTATGCGAATGACTGCCCTTCATCGTGAAATCCAGCTCCAGCTGCAGTTTTAGGCGGCCGGAAGGGATGATGGCGTGATTGACGAACAGTCCGGCGTGCGCCCCCACCTTGTGGAAGCCGGCCAGGTCGTCGCCGGAAACCTGCGTGGCGGTGAAGCCCACGCGAATGCCGCCGTAAAAACGCGACAGCGGATCTTTCTCACTATTCTGCCCTGAAACCGTAAGCAGGACGCCCACCAGGAGCAACATTACACTCAACTTTCTGACCATAGGACAAATCATTATGAACAACAGAACTCAATGAATAAAACACATCCGCAAAAGTACGAAAAAAAACATTCAAAACAAAAACTTGTTGACGTTTATGTGTAAGGAAACCTTGCGGGGGCCGTGTACAATCAATTCAGAATTAAGAATGAAGAATTAAGAATGGGGTGCGCTGGCGAGACATGCCTCCGTGGATCGCGCGTATCACACGGATCTCCGCGGAGAGAATCTGCGGGAATCTGCGCGGGCTGCGGACGATATGTGAGGTGGTGGTTCATCGGTGGTTTTTGACGGGGCGAAGATACGAAAATTTCGGGTTGAGATGTTGTCTGAAATTCAGGGGAGATTATAATATGTTTATTTTTGCAGCGTTGTTTGCTTATCTTGATGTTTAACGGACTTCGCACCAAGGTCGGCGGCAACGCGAAGAAGTAAAAAAATAGAAGTCCCCACAATAAATATGGCTAATCGATTGATGATGTTTTTACTTGGTGTATGCCTCTGCAGCACGCCCCTATTAAATGCACAAAGCAAGGGGGAGTATGAGTATAATTGCGAGTATTTTGACAACGCATACACTTGCGCCATTCATCGGTATGGCGACACCATATTGGTTATCTCCGGTTTATTTGAAGAGATTTTTCCCTCAAACGATGTGACTTTTACATTCAATGACGATTGTGTGTATTTGACCGTTAACGGACAAAAGGGACTTTTTTGGGGCAATTCGGAAATTGGGAGTTGGAATAATACTGGGGAGGAATATCAACGATTTACCATAAAATGGGATAGTTTATTTTGTGGTGAAGGCAACGACACCATATTTAAATTTGAATTTATACCTTATTACCAAGAGAAGAATCCATACAGAGCGAATGATGGAACAGAAATTTTTCTTCACTATTGTGATATGACATCTTATTACTGGACTCGATTGGAAGGAATAATTGCCTTTGAGGGAGAATATTTATATGTGAGAAAAGACCAAGAATCATTTAAGACTTGTTTGAAGAATATTAAATGAAAATTGCAACTATTGAAAATATTCGTACTTTTGCGCTTCCGTTATGAAATAATGATGAACCGCCGTCGAACATATCGCCCGCAGCCCGCTCACATTCCCGCAGATTCACTCCGCGGAGGCCCGTGTGATACGCGCGATCCGTGGAGATTCCCGCGCGATCCGTGGAGGCATTCCCCGCCAGCGCACCCCATTCTTAATTCTTCATTCTTAATTCTGAATTGGACGTACACGTTCTCCGCCAAAGAACGCGACTCCGAAACGGGTTTATCGTACTTTGGCTCAAGATATTACTCCTCCGATTTGAGTGTATGGCTGAGCGTCGATCCAATGAGTGACAAATATCCGAGTTTGAGTCCGTATGTTTATTGCGCGGACAATCCGGTGAGGGTGGTGGATCCGAATGGGGAGGATGTTTGGATTCCAGATGGGGAAGGGAATGTTGTTGCCCAAGAAAAAGACGACTATAGATCTCTGGCAGTCACCATCGATTGTTCTTATCATAAAGCAAAAAAAATGTTGGCAGCTCAAGGTTATGAAAATGGTGTTAAGGAAGGAGACAAAGTAAAGCTGGACAACCCTTACACCAGATCCATCAATGCACATTGTGAACAACGATTGACGGATGAACAAGCGGAAGCATATTATCAAAAATGTAGAAACGCCGGTATGAGCGATGAGGATATAAAGACAAGCTTAACGGAATTAGCTTGTCCTCAGGATTTGTATAATTGTTGGAGTGCGGCCATGGCTGGTTCTACTAATCAGGAAATTGGCCCTGCCACATATGATATTTTTGACGAGACAACTTTCGATGATAAATTGTCGAAATGCAAGTGGCCTGTTAGTGTTGATAGGCTTAAATTCGGCAAAACTATTATAAGATTCGAAAAAAATGGCGTATGCACTCATGCGGCCGTATATTATGGAACCGACAAAAGCGGAAACATCTATATTTACACTAAAAACGGGAAATACACTCGGCCTTTTGTGATACCCTTAAACGAATTTATTGAGCGATATGGTGATCTATATGGAAAAGTTAGCGGTTATTATAATTAGTCTGTTATGCCAAACAGCTTTGTGTCAAGTATACGACACATTACGTCTTCGAAATATCGAATTCACGGTGGTAAAGGACGACTATATACAACTGTTCATTCAAATTGACAATCCAGCCATCGTCGATGTTGTCACAAAGACGCCAAACCTTGTTGTCTGTTTTAATGTGGATGACAAACACTATGTGGCAAAAGGAACGTACTGGTTTGATTCAGCAACCCCGTTAGGATGTAACTGCACGTTTCTTAAGACGATACAAGGTAACACTGCTGTAATGAATGATAATACGCTGCAGTTGGTGAAGACCCCGCCTGACAAGAAAAAAAGGAGAGCTTGGAAACGCGTGTATCAAAAGTATAAGCCAGCCCATTACTTCCAATATGAAAAACGCTATCAAGATCATGATTTTATCTTTTGCTCAGATGGAACTTTTGTTGAGTATCAATGGTATCGCAACCGCTGGGATGTTCCTTGTGAAAAAGGCTGGATAATAAGTTGGGGAAATTATGAAAAGAAACCAGATCGTTATATTTTGAACTCTGATCAGGCCCTGTTTTATTTGACTCAGGACACGATGACTCTCTCAGATGTACAAAGCTCTCATGTCCCGCAAGACAGCCTGTTCATCATGTTAAATTCCTCCTTTAGCCGGCTATTGTCCATTGAAGACACTTGCTCATACTGTAAACACAAACATCAGCGTATTTTTTCATACGATTTTATTATTGAGTGCGGAGATGATCAAGCCAATAAAGAGTATGAAAAAACTTTCAATTCGAAGTTTGTGGCAGATACTACTGGTGTGATTAGAGCATATAAGCCTCAAAACATCCAATTGAAGAGTGTTTTTGTGAAAGTTTATTGGAAAACCGACCATCAAGATACGATTATAATACAAACCAGTCCATGTCGTGTCTTAAAATACGATTCAAAGGACTATATGAATAACGACTTGTGTTTAAACGTGCATACCTTAGATTATGCTTTTTTAACGAGAAAAAACTACATGAATTATGAGTTGAAACGAAAAGGTTCGAAGTCTTTAATATGGCAGAATATGATCTTAAAAAAACTGTCAAGTCTATAGTATTGTAGCTTGCTATAATGTATTCAAAATCCCGGACAAATATTCACCCGAAAAAATCGTATCTTCGCCCCGTCAAAAACCACCGATGAACCGCCACCGAACATATCGCCCGCAGACCGCGCAGATTCCCGCAGACCTCATACGCGGAGATAGGTTTTGATCTCAAAATTAACTCAACAAAAGATGAGCGACCAAGATTATGAGTTCGTTACTGCTCACTACTCACTGCTAACTGCTAACTGCTAACTATTCACTATTCACTGTTCACCAAAAAATTGTATCTTTGCCGCCTTTATAAACATATCGTATATGGACAGAGTTGTTAGCGGCATCCGGCCGACCGGATTCTTACATTTGGGCAACTATTTCGGTGCCCTCAGAAATTTCATCAAAATGCAGGAAGAAAACGATTGTTTCTTCTTCATCGCTGATTATCATTCACTTACAACGCACCCGACCCCGTTGGATTTACAGTCCAATGTCCGCAATATCCTCATCGAATACATCGCGGCGGGCCTCGACCCCGAGAAGGCGACCATCTATGTGCAGAGCGACGTGCCGCAGGTTTGCGAACTCTCGCTGCTGCTCTCCATGAACGTTTATATCGGCGAACTGCAGCGCGTGGCCTCCTTCAAGGAGAAGGTGCGCCGCCAACCCGACAACGTGAACGCCGGCCTCCTCACCTACCCCGTGCTCATGGCCGCCGACATCCTGCTGCACCGCGCCGACAAAGTGCCCGTGGGCAAGGACCAGGAACAACACCTCGAAATGACCCGCGACTTCGCGCAGCGCTTCAACCGCATCTACAAGCACGAGTACTTCAAACTGCCCGTGGCCTACAACTTCGGCAGCGAACTCGTGAAAATCCCCGGTCTCGACGGCTCCACCAAGATGTCCAAGTCCGACAACGAGAACTCCTGCATCTACCTGTCCGACGCGCCGGAAGTCATCCGCAAGAAAGTCATGAAGGCCGTCTCCGACAGCGGTCCCACTGAGCCCGGCCAGCCCAAGACCCAGGCCGTGGAGAACCTCTTCCAGCTGATGAAGGCCGTCTCCGCGCCCGAGACGCTGCAGTATTTCGAGGAACAGTACCAGAACTGCGCCATCCGCTACGGCGACATGAAGAAACAGCTCGCCGCCGACATGATCGCCTTCGTGCAGCCTGTCTATGAACGCATCCTCGAGCTGCGCGGCCAGGACGACTACATCCGCAAGGTGGCCCGCGAAGGTGCCGAAAGAGCCCGCGAGAGTGCCGCCAAAACGGTTAAGGAAGTACGCGAAATCATCGGTATCAAATCGTTCTAACCATCTGAAATGTCGTTACTTACACAGTATCCGCTTTGGCTGGCGATCTTCGCAGTGCTGTTAGGCGTGGGCTACGCCCTCTTCCTCTATTTCCGCAACGACAACGTCGCCTTCGAGAAACGCTCCCGCATCGTGATGGCCTCCCTGCGCGGTCTCGCCATGACGCTGCTCGCCTTCCTGCTGCTCGCCCCCATGCTCAAAATGATCCGCAAGCAGACCGACAAGCCCGTCATCATCTTCTCCATCGACAACAGCGAGTCCGTCAAATCGGGCAAGGACGCGGACTTCTACACGGCCGAATACCCGAAACAGCTGAAGAAAATCATCGACGAACTCGCCAAGGATTACGACGTGGACGCTTACCTGGTGGGCGATGAGAACAAATCCGCCGACAAGACGAACGCGGCGCCGGACTTTTCCGACAAATCGACGAACCTCTCCGCGCTGTTCGACGACATCAGCCTGCTCTACGCCAACCGCAACGTCGGGGCGGTGGTGATGCTCACCGACGGCATCTACAACAGCGGGGCCAACCCGTTCTATGCCGCCCAGAAAACGAACTTCCCGGTCTATACGGTCGGACTCGGTTCCGACGAGCAGGCCACCGACCTCCTCATCGCCGACATCGTGCACAACAAGGAGGTGCTGAAGGGCAACCGCGCCCCCGTGGAGGTGAAAATTCAGGCGGGCAAGTTAGCCGGCAAAACCGCCAAACTGACCGTCTCCGGCGACAAGGGGGAAGTCTTCTCAAAAACCCTGCAAATATCTGGCAACCAGTATTTTGAAACAGTTTCTTTCTTGGTGGACGCAGAACAACCGGGACTGAAGAAGTTCAGGGTTGACTTGGACGAATTAGACGGCGAGGTGACGCACAAGAACAACCACGCGCAATTCATCATCCGCGTGATCGAGTCGAAAGACAAAATCGCCATCGTGTATGACGCGCCGCACCCCGATGTCGCCGCCATCCGTTCCGCGCTGGAACTCTCCGAAAACTACGATGTTGTGGTCAAATCCGTGGAGGAGTTCAAGGACAACCCCTCCGACTTCGGATTAGTCATCCTGCACCAGCTGCCATCCTCGAAGCATCCCGCCTCCTCGCTACTGTCGCAAATCCGGAAAAGCGGGGTCTCATCGCTGTATATCATTGGAACTCAAACCGATCTAAACGCATTCAACGGGTTGAACACGGGCTTGCAGATCACGCAGAGCAAGAACATGACCAACAACGCGACGGCCGCCTACAACAGCAACTTCATGCTCTTCTCCTTCTCCGAGGAGGCGCAACAGCTGTTGCCGACGCTGCCGCCGTTGCAGTCGCCGTTCGGCACTTACAAGGCCGCCGTCTCCGCCAATCTCTTTATGAAACAGCGCATTAGCGGCGTGGAGACCAACTATCCGCTTTTCCTCTTCAACGACGTGAACGGGGCGAAAACGGGCGTGATTTCCGGTACAGGCTTGTGGTCCTGGAAGGTTTATGACTACGTGAACACGCAGAACCACGACGCCTTCAACGAAATCGTGAACAAAACCGCCCTCTTCTTAGTGGCCAAGAACGATCGGAGTCCGTTCCGGGTGCGCCACAACGCCGTCTTCGCCGAAAACGCGCCCGTGGAGTTCTCCGCCGAGCTCTACAACGAGAGCGGCGAGTTGCTCAACACCCCCGATGTGAAGCTCACCGTCAAGGGCAGCGGCGACACCACCTACGACGCGCAGTTCTCCAAGCAAAACAACGCCTACTACCTGAACATGGGCGAATTGCCCGTCGGCACCTACACCTGGACCGCCAAGACGCAACTCGGAAACAAGAGCTACGAGAAGAGCGGCAGTTTCTCTGTGCAGGAGATTTTCGTGGAAACCGCCAACCTCGTCGCCAACCACGACCTGCTGCGCAGCATCGCGCAGACCAGCAACGGCAAATATTTCGACCGCAGCGAGATGGAGAAGGTCGTCAAGGAGATCAAGGCCAACGACAACATCAAACCCGTGGCTTCCTACCAGAAGAAATACTCCATGCTGCTGAACTCCCCGTGGTACCTCGCCGCCATCGTGCTGCTGTTAGGCATCGAGTGGTTCTTGAGGAAGTGGCACGGCGGGTACTAATTCAGAATTATGAATTATGAATGATAAAATAAAACATATTCCAAGAGGGCTGCAAGCCCGACACGTGTCAACCCAGGGTGAACGAAGTGAGCCCTGGGACTTTCCAAGAGGGCTGCAAGCCCGACACGTGTCAACCCAAGGCGAACGAAGTGAGCCCTGGGATTAAAAAGAACAAATATGAAAAAGACCCTACTCACCCTCATGATAATCGCGGCGACCGTCATCGCCCCCGCGCAGCAAATCGCCCTGCTGAAGTACAACGGCGGCGGCGACTGGTACGCCAACCCGACTTCGCTGCCGAACCTCATCAAGTTCTGCAACCAGAGTCTGGGCATGACGCTGGACCCGAAGCCCGCGACCGTGGAGGTCGGCAGTGCGGACCTCTACCGCTACCCCTTCGTGCACATGACCGGGCACGGCAATGTGGCCTTCACCGATGCGGAGGCCGAGAACCTGCGCAACTACCTGATCGCCGGCGGCTTCCTGCACGCGGACGACAACTACGGCATGTCGCCCTACATCCGGGCGCAGATGAAGAAGGTGTTCCCCGAGTTGGAACTCGTGGAGTTGCCCTACAATCACCCAATCTTCCACCAGAAGTACAACTTTCCGAACGGTTTGCCTAAGATCCACGAGCACGACAACAAGCCCCCGCAGGCCTTCGCCCTCTTTTGGGAGGGCCGCATGGTCTTCCTCTTCACCTACGAGTGCGACCTCGGCGACGGCTGGGAGGACTTCGTCGTGCACAAAGACTCCGAGGCCATCCGCACCAAAGCCCTGCAGATGGGCGCAAACATCATTCAGTACGTATTCTCGAATTAACAATTAGTAATTATTCCAAGAGGGCTGCAAGCCCGACACGTGTCAACCCAGGGTGAACGAAGTGAACCCTGGGACTACAAAAACAAAAAAATATGAAAAAGACCATCATCACCCTATTATGCATCATCAGCTGTCTTACGCCGGCCATCGCCCAGAAGGACACCGTCACGGTGATTTCCTTCAACATCCGCTACAACAACCCCGGCGACGGCGACAATATATGGGAAAACCGCAGGGCTGCCTGCGTGAAAATGGCGCAGATGGAGAAGCCCGACTTCCTCTGCGTCCAGGAGGCATACTTTGTGCAGCTGGACTATCTCAACAAGAATCTACCTGACTACCAATATATTGGCGTAGGTCGTGACGACGGAAAACAGGGCGGCGAACACATGGCCATCCTCTACCGTGCCGATCGCTACGAGGTCATCGAACACGGCGACTTCTGGCTGAGCGCGACGCCCGACGTCTGCTCGCGGGGCTGGGACGCCGCCTGCCACCGCATCGTGACATGGGGCTACTTCCGCGACAAGAAGACGGGCAAGCATGTCTATTGTTTCAACACGCACCTCGACCACGTGGGCGAAACCGCGCGCCGCGAGTCTCTGAAGCTCATCCCGGAGCGCATCAAGACCATCGTCAAAGACAAGAAAGCCCCCGTATTCCTCACCGGCGACTTCAACTCCGACATCAGCAGCGAAATTTTCAAGCCGCTGAAAAAAGTGCTGAAGCAGGCCCGCAAGGACGCACCCGTCACCGACAACCGCGGCACCTTCAACGGCTGGGGCAACGCGCCCAACAACGTCGTCATCGACCACATCTTCTACCGCAACGCCACCCCCGTGCTCTTCCAAACCCTCAACTCCGACAAATACGGCCGCTGGCTCATCTCCGACCACTATCCCATTAAAGGCGAGTTTTTTAATTAAGAATTATGAATTAAGAATTAAGAATTAAGAATGATGAATTATGAATTATGAATTATGAATTATGAATTATGAATGACGAATATAACGATAATTCCTCTAATAATACCTGCCAAGGCAGTCAACTGCTAACTCCTAACTGCTAACTCCTAACTAAAAAGTTATGACAACCGAAGAAAGATCCCGAATCATCGCGTTGGTGAAGCGCGAGGTGGTGCCCGCGATCGGGTGCACCGAACCGATGGCCGTGGCATTAGCCGTGGCGAAAGCCAAAGAGGTGCTCGGCGGCGTGCCGAAACTGATCGCCGTGTCGTTGAGCGCGAACATGCTCAAGAACGCCATGGGTGTCGGCATCCCCGGCACCGGCATGGTCGGGCTGCCCATCGCCATCGCCCTCGGCGCATTAGCCGGGAAGGCCGAATACGAGCTGGAAGTGCTGAAGGACATCACCCCCGAGCTCGTGGAGAAAGGCAAGGAATACATCGCCCAAAACCGCATCAAAATCCTGCAGAAGAAAGACACCGACGAGAAGCTCTACATCGAGGTGGAGTGCCACAACGGCGATGACTACGTGCAGGTCATCATCAGCGGGATGCACACCCACTTCAGCTATATCGCCAAAAACGGCAACGTGCTGTTGGACGACCGCGTGAAAACGGAAGCCAAAGACGATTCCGAAGACCCGAAGTTAGACATGCGAACGGTCTATGAGTTCGCCACCACCGCTCCCATTTCGGAAATCCATTTCATCCTGGAGACCGCGGAGCTGAACAAGCGGGCGGCGGAGATGTCGCTGAACAACCGGTTCGGGCACGGTTTGGGCCGCACCATTTTCATGGAGCCCAAGTCGCAGTTCTTCGGCAACGGCATATACTCCAAAATCCTGTCCTACACCTCCGCGGCATGCGATGCGCGTATGGCGGGCGTGAAGGTGCCGGTGATGAGCAACTCCGGCAGCGGCAACCAAGGCATCGCCGCGACGTTGCCCGTGTGGGTGTTCGCGAAAGAGCGCCTCAAAAGCGAAGAAGAACTCACCAGAGCACTGATGCTCAGTCATTTGACGGTCATCTACATCAAACAGAGCTTCGGACGGCTGTCGCCTCTGTGCGGGTGCGTGGTGGCCGCCACAGGCTCCGCGTGCGGGCTCACCTACCTCATGGACGGCACTTACGAGCAAATCGTCTATGCCGTGAAGAACATGATCGCCAACATCACCGGAATGATTTGCGACGGCGCGAAACCGAGCTGTTCGCTGAAGGTGGCCACAGGCGTCTCCACCGCCGTGCTTTCTTCCATGTTAGCCATCGAGGACGAGGTGGTATCCTCCGCGGAAGGCATCATCGACGACGACGTGGACCGCTGCGTGCAGAACATGGCGAGCATCGGCACACGCGGCATGGCCGCCACCGACAGCCTCGTATTGGACATCATGACGAGGAAATAGGAAGACTTGTAGGGGCGAATAATTATTCGCCCCTACAGAACCGTCATTGGCCGAACCATTGTTGCGCAAGATAAATACGGAAGGTCGCGCCTTTACTGTTTTATGATTTTTTGGTGATATCCGTGGCCGTCCGCATCTGTTACGCATAATACGTACACGCCTGCAGGAAGTTCGGAAACATTGACGCGGGTCTGGTCGCCCATCACATTCATCGTATTGAACAATTTGCCGTAAACATCATACACTTCTATGGTTTTGACTTCAAATGTACATTGTACATTGACAAAATCTCTCATAGGATTCGGATATACCCTGAGATCCGCCATCTCATGCTCCTCCACGCCGACACACTCCTCATAGATGAAATTGCTGTAGCTGCTCCATCCGGGGGCGGACTGGTACACCGCCGTTTCCCCACAGGGAACGCGCACATAGATGGTGTCCTGCTGGTTGAAAGCGAGACTCGAACTGCTCCCGTCAAGGGTAGGCGGCATCTCACAGTAGATGTCCATGATTTTGAGCCCTTGTCCCGATGTCGTTTGGAACGCCCTTTTGCCAATGAACGTTACCGAAGCAGGGATGGTGATTTGTTCCAACTGGGAGGCTCCATTAAAAGCATACTGGTCAATCGTGGTCAGTTGCTGCGGCAACACAACGCTGCTCAAATTAGCGCACGTTGCAAAACAGTATTCTGGAATGGTGTCAATTAGCGGAGGTAGGACGACTTGATGCAGGGCAGATTGTTCAAAGCAATGACTTCCAATCCGTGTGATATTGTCGGACAAAACAACCGTCTCAAGATGGGTAAAACCGAGGAAACAGTTGTCGGCCAACTCCAAAGAATTAGTGCCGTTCTTAAATTCCACATAACGGCACCAGACGGTATCGTAAAGATCAACAAATCCATAGTTGAATGCGGCGATTTTCCGCAAACTTCCAGGGAAAACCAACGAATCGATGTGATTCGCCAAAAACGCCAATGGCTCTATCTCCTCCAACCCTTCGTGGAGGGTGATTTTGGTCAGCGGACATTTGTAGAAAGCTTCGTATGGCAATACCGTGATTCCAGCTGGAATTTCCACTTCGCCGAGGGAAGACCAGGCGAACGCCTCTTTCCCGATGTATATCAGGCCTGCGGGCAGGTCAATAGACTCCAATGGGGTGGACATGAATGCGTAATAGTTGATGCGCTTCACGTTGGGAGACATCACAATCTGATGTAGCGAGGAACCGTAAAAAGCGCCGGAGTCAATGGTCTCGATTGACGCAGGAAGCACCACCTTGTGCATACCCTTCTGATAGTAGAAAGCCTCCTTGTCAATGGCATTCACTGTGTACGTTTGTCCACCGTATGACACAGAGGAGGGAATCGAAATCAGCGTGTCGTAATCATAGACGGGGTATAGGAACCCTGGTTGTCCCACCTGATAGGCGTATTGTGGTGGCTGCAGGGTATGATATACGGAGTCGTGACATCGAGTCACGGCCACGGTGTAAGGGACCGTAGCGGAGGTGATGCGGTAGTATAGTGTGTCTCCGTCGGCATTGGCAGCCTTGAAGTCGTAGTCGGGCCATGGGTTCTGTGCGGTGAGTCCGCCCGCAAAGAGGACGAGTAGCAGGGAAACCAAAGCCAATGCAGCGGTGAACCGTCCGCCGTTAAGGGTAATTTGTGCATTTCTTTTTTCCATTGTTTTGTTATTTTAAGGATTGAAATTTCTGGGGCAAAAATACATTTTTTCGTGCAGAAATATAATATATCAACATGGCATTATGATATCAATGTGACAAAAAAATGATGTTTTCAAGGTTGACATAATAAATTTTCCTGAATGACACAATAAAACAAAAAGGAATCTTGTGAAACGTTTCGATATTTTGTGTACTTTTGCCAAAGAAATGAATTTTCGTTCAAAAGCCACAGTGTTAAAGAATTTAAAATTGTTTGGAAATTGATATGAACAAATCACGACAACTATTGAAATCGGTCATTTTACTGATTTTTTCTGCAGCGGTCATAACTGTTTTCAGGTACTATTCTATACTAAGACCTGCTGCGTTCGGGGCATTATATAAAGAACCTTTATCGGCGATTATTGTTATTGTGCTTTGTTTTTTTAATTATTTTATTCTCTACCCTCGTCTTTGTGCGAAACGTCGCATACTTTACTATGGATTTGCCACCGTTTTAAGTACTATAGCGGCAACCATCCTGGAAGTGTTGCTGGTTTCTCCTCAAATCAGCGATTTTGTCAATAGAATAGGACAAGTTTCAGTACAAGAGTATTATATTGTTATGACAATATCGCTTTTTTTGCGTGATTCCTGCTTTGTTTTTCTCTTTTTCTTAGTCAGTTTGCTGGAAACCTTTTATGACGAATATAATGATGTCAATGTCTTATTACAAAACACTAGTGACCTTTTGTTGGCGAGAAAAGACAATAATGATACTAAGGAGAAAGAGTTGGTAACGGTTCGTTTGACGGACATTGTTTATTGCCAGCAAAATGAAAATTATGCCTATATCTACTTGACTGATGGCACAAAAGTGTATCGCAACTGTTCCTTGAAAAGACTATATGAACTGCTTACATCTTCAAGAGTGGTCCGCATTTCTGGAAAGGTGCTTGTTTTCTATCGTCACATCTTATCATACGATAACGACTCTGTGTATGTGGATATTTCAAATAATAATGAACCTGTGGGTCTTGCTATAACAAATACTTTCCGTCAGCAAGCGTTGCAATTGCTGAAAGAAAATTGTACAATGAAGGTGAGGCTGAAAATGGAAAATGTCCCAGATATCAATACTGTCGGTATGCTTCAGCCTCCGTGCAGCCCTGAGCAAACAGAGAAGGATGCTGTTCAGGCAGTTGATTTGTCCAAAGAAGATGAACCCAAGGCCGTTCAACAGATGTTGTCCTTCATCAACGAGCATTCTGGCTGTAAAAGTTCCGACATCACCGAGCACTTCCATTTTTCCCTCTCCACCGCCAATCGCGTCCTCAAGCAGCTCCGGGACGAGGGGAAAATCATGTACGAGGGCAGCAAAAAGACGGGAGGATATTACGTAGTGAGCAGTTAGCAGTTAGTAGTTAGTAGTTGCCCCTACAGTACCGTCACGCTTCCCGTGACCCGGTGCGGTTTACCGTTCACGGTGCAACGGAAACGTGTCACAATATGTTGTGTTTCCTAAAAAATCGTATTTTTGCCGACTTTTTAAAATTGAGCTTATGCAAGTGACGCGATTATTCGACATGCTCGAACGGGACCTCCTGGAGTTCCCCAAAGAGGACGCACTGTGCTGCAAGGAGAACGGCATCTGGGTGAAATACAGCACCGCCAAATACGTGGAGATCGTCAACAACCTCTCCTACGGACTGCTCCAGTTAGGCATCAAAAAGGGCGACAGCGTGGCCACCATCACGCCGAACCGGCCGGAATGGAATTTCCTCGACATGGCCATCATGCAGATCGGCGCCCTCCACGTGGCCATCTACCCCACCATCAGCGAAAGCGACTACCGCTACATCTTCAACGACGCCAACGTGAAGATGGTCTTCGTGGCCGGCTGGGACCTGCTGCGCAAAATCACACAGATCCTCGACGACAAACCCGAACTGAAAGACAAAGTCTATACATTCCGCAACCTCCGCGGATACAAGCACCTGAACGAGGTCATCGAACTCGGCCGCGCGAACCCCACGGAGAAATACCTGAATGAAATCAAGGAAAGCATCAAGCCCGACGATGTGGTGTCGCTGGTCTATACCTCCGGCACGACGGGATTCCCCAAAGGCGTGATGCTCAGCCACCGCAACTTCCTCTCCAACGTGGAGGCCATCCTGCCCATCATCCCCACCGCCGAGAACAACCGCATCCTGAGCTATCTGCCGCTGTGCCACGTCTATGAACGCATGATGAACTACTCGTGGCAATATCTCGGACTGCCCATCTACTACGCCGAAAGCCTGGCCAAAATCCAGGAAAACATGGTGGAGCTCAAACCCGACATCTTCACCACGGTGCCGCGACTGCTGGAGAAAGTCTATGACAAGATCCTCGCCAAAGGGCACAAGCTCAGCAAACTGAAACAGAAAATCTTCTTCTGGGCCAACGAAATCGCGCTGCAATACGGCGACAACCCCAGCAAAAGCTACGACCGCAAGCTGCGTCTGGCGCGCAAGTTAGTGCTGAACCAGTGGAACAAGGCCCTGGGCGGCAACCTGAAGGTCATCGTGACCGGCGGCGCGGCCATCCAGCCCCGCATCTCCAAGATTTTCTGGGCCATGGGCATCCCCGTGCTCGAAGGCTACGGCACCACGGAAACCTCCCCGGTCATCGCCGTGAGCAACTTCTTCAAAGGCGGCGTGGAGATCGGCACCGCCGGACCCGTGCTCCCGGGCACCCGCGTCCGCATCGCCGACGACGGCGAGATCCTCACCAAAGGACCGCACGTGATGAAAGGCTACTACAACCAACCCGAACAGACCGCCGAGGTCATCGACACCGACGGCTGGCTGCACACCGGCGACCTCGGCGAGCTCACCCCCGAGGGACGGCTCAAGATCACCGGCCGGAAGAAGGAGATGTTCAAAACCGCCTTCGGAAAATACGTGGTGCCCACCATCATCGAGAACAAATTCCTCGAAGAGTCGCTGATAGACAATATTTTGGTGGTCGGCGAGAACAAACAGTTCGCCGCCGCCCTCATCGTGCCGAACTTCACGGACCTGCGCTCCTGGTGCCTCAACAAGGAAATCCCCTACACCACCAACGAGGAGATGATCCAACATCCCGAGGTGCAGAAGAAATTCAAGAAGATCGTCGATGAATACAACGCGTTCTTCGGCGACACCGAGAAGGTGAAACGCTTCCTGCTGATGAACCACGAATGGTCCATCCAGTCGGGCGAGCTCACCCCCACCCTCAAACTCAAACGCAACGTCCTCATCAAGAAATACGAGGAGCAAATCGAGAAACTGTTCGCATAAACAGCCCCGACCCTATAAAACACGAAGAGACGCACCGAAATGCGTCTCTTCTTTGTTTTCTCGGAGTGTGCCGAGCCATTAATTCTTCATCGCGGCAATCTCCTTCACAGCCTGGATGCAGGCGTCGATGTCGGCCTCGGTGTTGAACGCGCCGATGCTCAGACGCACCGTACCGTCGATTTTCAGCGTGCCGAGACACTCGTGTACCAGCGGGGCGCATTGCAGACCCGTACGGCAGGCGATGTCGTAATCGACGTCGAGCATGGTGCCCACGTCCATGGCCTCAAAGCCCTTGATGTTGATGGAGAGCACGGGGTTCTGGTTCTCCACAGAGGTGGCACAGTAGATGATCACGCCCGGAACGTCCTTGATGCCGTCGCGCAGGCGTTTCCACAGCGCCATCTCCTGGTTGTGAATGTTTTCGATGCCCTTTTCCGTGATCCACTTCACACCGGCATGCAGACCGCTGATACCCAGCATGTTGATTGTACCGGCTTCCAGACGGTAAGGATATTCGTCGAGGTGGTCGCGAACAGCTGATTTCACGCCGGTGCCGCCGAAACGGGTGTGTTTCACCTCGACGCCTTCGCGCACGTAGCTGCCGCCGATACCGGTGGGTCCCATCAGGCACTTGTGACCCGTAAAGGCGTAAGCGTCAACGTTATAGTCAATCATGTCCATTTTCACCGCACCGGCACCCTGGCTGCCATCCACCACGAACGTGATGCCGTGTTCCTTGCAGACCTTGCCGATCTCCTTGATGGGTTGCACCGTGCCGATGACGTTGGAGCACTGCGTGCAGACCACCATCTTCGTGTTCGGACGGATAGCCTCCTCGAACTGTTCCGGATGCACATAGCCCGCCGCGTCGAACGGCAAGTAGGTAACCTCGATAATCCCTTCTTTTTCAAGATGATAGAGCGGACGAAGCACGGAGTTGTGTTCAAGCATGGTGGTGATCACGTGGGAGCCCTTCTCCGCAAGACCCTGGATCAGAATGTTCAGGGAATCGGTGGCGTTGTAGCTGAAAGTCAGACGTTTCTCGTCGGTGCCGCCGTTGAAGAGCTTGGTGAGCATGCGACGGGTTTCCGTCAAAACCTCGCCGGTCTCGATGCCGGCGTCATAGCCCGCGCGTCCCGGGCTCACGCCGTGCACGCGATAGAAATGATCCATAAACTCGTAAACCTCATTGGGTTTCGGGAAAGATGTTGCTGAATTGTCTAAATATATCATATCTTTCGATTTAAAAATTTCCAAGCGGCAAAGATACAATTTTTTGGAATAGACGACATGCTTCGTCAAAAGGGGCAAAAAAAAACAACCTGCCGTTCCAGCAAGCTGCCCATTTTAGTAGCGGGGGCAGGACTCGAACCTGCGACCTCCGGGTTATGAGCCCGACGAGCTACCACTGCTCTACCCCGCAATGTTTCAGGCCGCAAAAATACACTTTTTTCGAAATGCAACATATTTTTTCAAAAAAAAATTTTTCATACCGATTTTTTTGTATTTTTGCCGCCTCAATTGAAAGAGGCTCTTCGATTGAATATTAAGCAATTAACCTCAATGTTTCATCTTAAAAAAGCCCAGTCTCAGGCGTAATTGAGACAAACAATTTATGTCAGAAGAATTACTGAACGCTCCTGAACAGACCGAAGAAATCGCACAAAATGTGGAAAACGCTGCCGAAACCGTAGTCGAGGCTGCCGCCGAAACCGTGGCCGAGGCCGCTGAGGAAGCCATGCCCGAAACCGAAAAGGCTCCCAAGGCTCCCCGCAAAATGCGCGACTTCGAGAATGCCTACGCCAACGCACTCGAAAACTTCAGCTGGGACAATGTCTCCGAGAAGAGCGACCGCTACCCCAAGGCGGAGCAGGAACGTCTGGAAGACGTGTACACCAAGTCCTTCAAGTCCCTTGAACAAGGCGACGTCATCACCGGCAAAGTGGTCTCCATCAACGACCGCGAGGTGGTCATCAACATCGGTTTCAAGTCCGACGGCGTCATCAACGCCTCCGAGCTCCGTTACAACAAGGATCTCAAGATCGGCGACGAAATCGAGGTTTACGTCGAAAGCCAGGAGGACGCCAACGGCCAGATGCAGCTCTCCCACAAACGCGCCCTCATCCTCAAGTCTTGGCAGCGCGTCAACGAGGCGTACGACAACCAAGAGGTCATCACCGGCTATGTGAAAGGCAAGACCAAAGGCGGTCTCATCGTGGACGTGTTCGGCATCGAAGCCTTCCTGCCCGGCTCCCAGATAGATGTGAAGCAAATCCGCGACTTCGACGTCTATGTCGGCAAGACCATGGAGTTCAAGGTCGTGAAGATCAACCACGACTACAAGAACGTCGTCGTCTCCCACAAGGCTCTCATCGAGGCTGAAATCGAGGCCCAGAAGGCTGAGATCATCAGCAAACTCGAAGTCGGCCAAATCCTCGAAGGTACCGTCAAGAACATCGTCTCCTACGGCGCATTCGTCGATCTCGGCGGCTTGGACGGCCTCATCCACATCACCGACCTCTCTTGGGGCCGCATCAACCATCCTTCCGAAGTGGTTGAGCTCGACCAGAAGGTCAACGTCGTCATCCTCAACTTCGAAGAGGGCAAGAAGCGCATCGCCCTGGGTCTCAAGCAGCTCACGCCGCAACCTTGGGAGAAACTCGATCCCAATTTGAAGGTCGGCGACAAAGTCAAAGGTAAAGTCGTCGTCATCACCGACTACGGCGCTTTCGTGGAAATCATCCCCGGCGTGGAAGGCCTTATCCACGTCTCCGAAATGTCCTGGTCTCAGCACCTGCGCACCGCGCACGACTTCCTCAAAGTCGGCGACGAAGTGGAAGCAGTGGTGCTCACCCTCGACCGCGAAGGCCAGAAGATGTCCCTCGGCATCAAGCAACTCATCCCCGATCCGTGGGCTGACATCCTGGAGAAATACCCGGTCGGCTCCCGCCACACCGCCACGGTCCGCAACTTCACGACCTTCGGCATCTTCGTGGAACTGGAAGAGGGCGTTGACGGCCTGATCCACATCTCCGACCTCTCTTGGAACAAGAAAATCAAACACCCCGCCGAGTTCACGAAAGTGGGCGAGTCCATCGACGTGGTCGTCCTCGAAGTGGACACCGAGAACCGTCGTCTCAGCCTGGGCCACAAACAGCTCGAAGAGAACCCGTGGGATGTCTATGAGACCATCTTCACCGTCGGCTCCGTGCACGAAGGCACCATCACCGGCATGAACGACAAGGGCGCCACCGTGATGCTCCCGCACAACATCGAGGGCTTCGCGTTCAACCGCCACCTCGTCAAGGAAGACAAGTCCACCGCCAAGGAAGGCGAAACCCTCCCGTTCATGGTGGTCGATTTCTCCAAAGACGCCAAGAAGATCCACCTGTCCCACACCAAGACCTGGCAACCCGACAGAGATACCGAGGATCGCGTCCGCAACGAGGAAGAGAGACAGAAAGAGCGCGACATCCAGAAGGTGAACGAGAGCAACGTGGAAAAAGCCACGCTCGGCGACCTCAACATCCTGCAATCCCTGAAAGAAGACCTCGAAAAAGAAGGCAAATAATCGTTCAGGATTTTGAATTCGAAAAGGCGGTCATGACAATTGACCGCCTTTTTTTGTATTTTTGCTGCCTAAAACTGATGAAATGAAAAAAGAGACTGCCTTTGCAAAAAAACTTCTCGCGACGCTGCTGGTCTGCCTGTCCGTCGCCCTGTTCCCGTCATGCGACAAAGAGGGAGCGGCCATCCACCGGATGTGCAGGGAAATCCACTCGCAATATCCGCAAGCCACCCTGCAGGACGTCTATAAGACCTGCTACCAAGACTATTTCGGGGCGGAGCACCTGGTGACCGACACCGCCGCCGCCCGCTTTTATCTCCACCAGGAAATCGAAGAATGCCGCGGCACCGACATGAGTGCGATGCCTACGGAAGAGCCGACAGGCTTCAGACATCGTTTCTCAAGGGTGAACTTGTCGAATGTCACCAACGGGGAACTAACTGAGGAACAGATACTTGCAGATTTTCTCAATGCGGCCGACAAAGACAATGCCTACGGTGACGACTGGCAGGGCGAATGGGACAAAATCGCCGCTATAGCGTTGGAAGTCAACCCGGATTGGGCCGACACCGCCTTGCAAGCCGAACTGCAGGATGCGGCGCGAGGCAACCACCCCGTACGGCACAGCGACGCCTTCCGCAACGCCTACAACCCGCACTACCGCATTGTCAAACGGTAACCACGACCACGGATGACCTCTTTTCAGGACTCCTGCAAAAGAATTTTTTTTCTCTTTATTGTTTGAAGACCATATTTTTTTTACTTTTGCAAATCCATTGCGGACGCGTGAAACATCCGCAGACTCTTAGAAGAACCAGACATGTCTAAAGATTATTCATCATTCGGCGCAGCGTATCGGGATTTCAAGGTCAAGGAAGAGGTATATGTACCTGAACCGCCAGAGGAATTCTCCGGAGACAATCCGTTCACGAAAATGGCTCCCATACGCGGGGAACTCAAGGACATAAAATTTGACGGAACCTACACATATCTTGATAAATCATTGAAATTCAAGATAATGCACATTCTGATTTATCTTACCACCTGGCTCTTGGCTTTCCCCTTGAACAGGATCCGGTTTGGACTCAGAATAGAAGGCCGCGAGAAAATACGCCGGAACCGCAAACTCTTTGCCAACGGCATGATGACCGTCTGCAACCATGTTCACCGTTGGGACATGATCTGCGTGCTGCAGGCGATGCGCTACCGTATGGCATGGATTCCCATGTACGCGCAGCCGTTCCGAGGCAAAGACGGTTATCTGATGAAATACATCGGCGGCCTTGCCATCCCCGATGAACACAGCGGGCTCAGGAAGTTCGACAAGGCCCTGAATGAGCTGCATGCCGGCAAAAAGTGGTTTCACATTTTCCCCGAAAGCTGCAGCTGGCGGTTCTACGCCCCGCTCCGGCCGTTCAAGATAGGCGCCTTCAACATGGCCTACCGATTCGCCATCCCCGTCATCCCCTTGATGATCTCATTCAGGCCCCGCACCGGATGGCGCAAGCTCTTCGGCAACGGGGAGCCGCTGATCACCATTCGCGTGGGTGACCCTATTCTACCCGACCTCAACGCGCCACGGAAAGAGGAGGCGGCGCGTATGCGTGACACGGCGCACAAGACTATGCTCGACATGGCCGGCATCGTTTCCAACCCATGGCCATCCACTATTGATTGACAAATCCTTTCATTATGAATACAATAATCGACCCCGTACCCGTTGAACTGATCAAGGCGGAACTCACCAAATCCAAGAAACTGGAGGACACCAACAAAGGACATAACGAGCTTTACATCGTTACCTGGCAGGACTCCCCAAATGTCGTCACTGAAATCGGCCGGCTGCGCGAGCTGACCTTCCGGGAGGCCGGCGGCTCCACAGGCAACGCCATCGATCTCGACGAATATGACAAGATGGAAAAACCCTATAAGCAGCTGATCGTCTGGGATCCGGATAACGAGGCTATTATCGGTGGCTATCGCTTCCTTTTCGGTTCGGATGCGATGTTCGACGAAAATGGTCAACCGATTCTGGCAAGCTCCCACCAGTTCCACTTTTCCCAGAAGTTCATCGACGAATACCTTCCGCATGTCATAGAACTGGGACGCAATTTCGTGGCTCCTGAATATCAGAGCTCCAAGGTCGGCGCCAAATCCATATTTGCCTTCGACAACTTGTGGGATGGCCTTGTGGCCATTATCATGAAACACCCGGACCTGCTCTACTTCTTTGGAAAAATCACCATATATCCTTCATACGACTATATTACCAAAGATTTGATATACCATTTCTTATGGAAACATTATGGCGACAAGGATGAACTGGTACGCCCGTGGGACGACCAGTTGATAATGCCCGGTTCCGACCCCGAATTGATGAATCTGGTGGTGAACAAGGATGACCTGTTGGAAGATTACAAACTGCTTAAAGGTGCGGCCAGAATGAGAGGGGTGAACGTCCCGCCAAATGTGACGGCATACATCTCCATCACCTCCGAGATGCTCATGTTCGGCACGGCGGTGAACCATTTGATGCATAACATCGAGGACACGGCGGTGTTGATTCCGTTCGATGAAATCTACCATGACAAAAAGAGCCGCCATATAGGAGCATATCTTCGGTTTTCTGACTCAAAAAAGCGCAGGAAAGAGTCTCCTGACACCCCTAAAACGGAAAATGAAATGATTGAAGAGTGGCTGATTAAGCGAAACCGAAAGGTACGTCGCATGCTTAAGAAAATCGGCCGATCGATTTAGGTTGTGGAAATATTAAAATGAGTATCTTTGCGCTTTCAAAAATCCTGATATCATTATGAGCAATCCCCTTTTCAACATCCAATACGGCCTGTTCGTCATCACCACCTGCGACGGCGGCCGCGACAACGGCTGTATCAGCAACACTATTGCGCAGGTGGCCATGCAGCCTGACCGCATCTCCGTGGCCCTCAACAAGGGCAACCTGACCACCGAACTCATCCAGCATTCGCGCCGGTTCACCGCCTCCATCATCAGTGAGGCTGCCGATTTCGAGCTGTTCAAGCACTTTGGCTTCCAGAGCGGTCGCGAAGTCGATAAGTTCGCCGACTTCAAGGATTGTCGTCGTGTCGCGAACGGCACATTAGCCGTCACTCGCGGCACCAATGCTTTTATCTCCGTCGAGGTGGAGCAGGTCGTCGATCTCGGCTCGCACGTCCTCTTCATCGGGCCCGTCTCCGAAGCGGAAGTGCTCAACGAGGCGCCTTCCGCCACGTATAGCTACTACATGGAGCACATCAAGCCGAAGCCGCAACCTGTGGGGCAGACCGCCGAGGGCAAGACCGTCTGGCGTTGCGTTATCTGCGGCTACGAGTATGTGGGCGAGGAACTTCCGGAGGACTTCATCTGTCCCATCTGCAAGCATCCCGCCTCGGATTTCGAGAAGGTTGTTGTGGAAGCCAATGCGCCCGCGAGTGCAAGCAAGTATGCCGGGACGCGCACGGAGAAGAACTTGGAGGCCGCTTTCGCCGGCGAGAGCATGGCCCGCAACAAATATACCTACTACGCCTCTGTGGCCCAGCGGAACGGCTACGAGCAGATTGCCGCCCTCTTCCTGAAGACCGCCGACAACGAGCGCGAACACGCCAAGCTCTGGTTCAACCATCTGGGCGGCGTGGGCACGACCGCCGAGAACCTGTTGCACGCCGCCGAAGGCGAGAACTACGAGTGGACGGACATGTACGACAAGTTCGCCCGCGAAGCCGACGAGGAGGGATTCCACGAGCTGGCCGAGCAGTTCCGGGCCGTCGCGGCCATCGAGAAGCACCACGAGGAACGCTACCGTGCCCTGTTGCACAACGTGGAGGCTGCAGAGGTATTTCGCAAGAGCGGTGTCAGCATCTGGGAGTGCCGCAACTGTGGTCACATCGTCATCGGCACTGAAGCCCCCAAGGTCTGCCCCGTCTGTTTCTACGCCCAGGGCTGGTTCGAGATCAACGCGGAGAACTACTAACTATAGTAAACTGCTCAAAAGGCATGAAAAAGGCCCTCCTTGTCCTCATCACCTTCCTGTTGACCGTCAGCGTGCAAGCGCAGCAGCGCGACCGGTTAGGGGAGCTTGACGTGGTGTGCCGCAACGAGATCGTGACCCACACCTCCGTGGCTCCCGACGGCACACTTTGGATGGCGACCGAATGCGGGGAAATTTACCGAGCCGACGACATTCACTCTCCGTGGCGCATCCTGAAAGAAGGTTCCTTGGGCGGCGACCAAGGTGAAACCTTTGAGAATATTGTGGCCTTCGATCGCAACACAGCGGTCATTGTGGGCAATATGTGGCCCAGTTATTTCAAGCGGACGACTACAGGAGGCCAATCGTGGGATAAAATCAAGTATGACAGCAAACGGGGGTATGAGTGGTTCCACCCCGTTTGGCGCGGCCAAGGAGGAACGATGTGGACGGGCTCCCAGAACGGCTATTTGGCTTTCAGCACCGACAGCGGACGCACCTTCTCCGTACTGTTCAACACATCCTTCAACAACAAGACGGACATCCAGGACATCTATATGCTCACGGCCGACAGCGGCTGGATTGCCACCCGTGAAGGAGGGCTATACAGCACCTCAGATAACTGGCGTACCTGCCACCGCCTTGCCTCCCCATACGGCAAAGGGGCGAAACGTGTCCGACCGTGGAAAAACTATCTGATGGTGATGCAGGGCGGCAAGAGTTATTACACCGCAATCGGCGGGGATGGCCACTGGCAAAGCACCCCGCTGGCACTACGGGACTTCGAGGTGGACACCGCCACCGGAAAGTTGTGGGCACTTGACGAAAACAGGGAAATCATCATGATGGAAGACATCGACCGATGCAAACCAATGGACGCGAGCGCACTATTCATCATTGGGATGCATAATGGCTATCTTTATTGCCGGGTCAACGAAGGGGTGATGCGTGTGGATGCCAACGGGGTAGTGGACCAATGTCCGTTCCTCACGGCTGAGAAGTCCCTCACTAAACCGGAAAAGATCTTCAAGCACGGGGATTTTCAGTGGGGCTTCGATGAAAAAAGCGTCTATCTCCGCGACCGCAAGGGCTGGTACCGCGTGGCACGTCCGCTCGACATTGCCGGCGCGACCCCAGACCCCGACCGCGAGGACCGTGCTGTCATCCTGAACTATGCGGGAGAGAACTTCAGTGTGGACACTGCCGGACGTGTGGAGCCTTACATTTACCCACAGCCGTTAGCCGATTTCGTCAAGCCGGGATTGAAAAGTATGGAGATTATGACTTTCTCGACGTTGGGACACCAAGTTTATAAAGAAACCATAGGTTTTCACCGCGATGGCGACCGTTTGGTGGAGAAAACCCATACGGAAACCAGAGAGAGCTTCGACCCTCACCTCCGCAACGGACCCACGAAAAAGACCACCCCGGTGGCTGTTGATGGCGATTCTGATATCCGTCAACTGTCGGTATCATCTATGGAAAAGGCCTTGTTGACCCTCGGCGAGCGTTACCATCAATATCCTACACCACAGGATTTCGGTCTGGCCGACACCATGTTGGATTTGCATCAGGTTTATTCCGCCACAAGCACATGCAGCACGAATCAGTACGGCTACAACGTCACTTTTGTCAACCAAGCGGGTGATAAGCTCATCGTTTGGGGGCAAACCTCCGCCCACGTTGATCTTGGCGGAAGCACACACTATCCGTGGCTTCTGCCGATGACCGTGTGCTGGCGCGAAGCAGAATTCTTCACCTACCAACCAGTCCTGTGGCAGGCTCTGCGCGAGGCGATGCCCGACAGTATGCTGTTGCGAGAATACCTTGACAACAGCACCCTGCACCCAAGATACACCCTGCAAAGCGGGGATTTGATATTCCTGAACAACAACCGCTCGGACATGGAGAAAGCCATCACAGCGAGCACGGGTGAATATTCGCACGTGGCTTTGGTGGAACGCGACAGCGCTGACGACGTGTGGGTTATCGAAGCCTCGCCAAAGTACGGCGTGCAGCGAATACCCTACAGCCAATTCGAAAGGGAAAACAATCTCGGATTCTTTGGAGGGAATATCGACATCTACCGTCTCACCGTATCTTTCGACACCGCTGCGGTCATTGCCCGTGCCAAGAAACTTGTCGGGAAGCCCTACGACAACGCCTTTCTGCCCGACAACGATGCATACTACTGTTCGGAGCTCATCCAAGTGGCTTTCGGCGACATTTTCCCGACGAAGCCAATGAACTGGCGCGATGATGAAGGAAATTTGCCCGAATATTGGATAAAGCATTTTGAAGAGCTCGGATTACCCGTCCCTGAAGGTGTTCCCGGCACCAACCCTACAGATATGAGCCGGTCGCCGCTGTTGAAAATGTTGAAATAGCAAAGAATTTACCCCTTGGGCTGCAAACTCCGCCTGTACTCGCTCGGCGACTGTCCGAGGTGTTTGGCGCAGTAGCGACTGAAGTAGCTTAGCGAGGTGAAGTTCATCCGGTCGGCTATCTGCGTGAGCGACAATCGTTCGTCGTTGAGATATTTCTTCAGGATGGGCATTGTGTGGCGGTCGATGAAGCTGCTGACGCTGTGGCCGGTGACGCGCTTGACGGTGGCGGAGAGGTACTTCGGCGACACGTGCAGTCGCTCAGCGTAGTAGCTCACCTCGCGTTCCGTGCGGCTGATGCCCGTGGAGAGCAAATCCATCAGTTGCTTGACGATATAGGCCGTGCGGTCGCTGTGGGTATCGGTGGCCTCGCGCCGGGCGTGAAGCTCGAAGATGTCGTATATCATGGTCAGACAGAGGCTCCCCATCATCTCACGGTAGAAGAGCAGGTGGCGGTCGTTGAGGCGGTCGCGGAGGCGGTGCAAGTCCTCCAGCAGGATTTCCGTCTGACGGTCATCAACCTTGATGACGGGGTTCTGGTTAAGGCTGATGCTGCCCCCGATGCTGTAGTTGTTCGACGGCAGCAGTCCGCCAAGGAACTTGTTGTCGGCGGCGAACCACTCGACTTGCATCCCCGGGGCGGCGGCAAGGTTCTTCGCCCGGCTTGGGTTCGGCATCACCACCAGGTCGTTTTTCACGATGTGATAGCATTTCTCGTTGAACACGAAACTCCCTTCGCCAGCCGTGCAGAGCAGGTGCATGCAGGTGTGACTCAGTTCCGGCGCGTTCATCGCGAGGAAATCGGTGGAATAGAGGAAATCCATTTTCATAACGCGAATAACATTATACTTTAATATGAATTATCGTAAATCTCACATGAATTATCGTGAATTATCATAAATTATTCACGAATTACAATGAATTAATTGATGATTCATTCGTGGTCTATTCGTGATTCATTTGTGGTAATTCAAGTTAAGATAAAACGCAAAACTTTTGTGTTTATTGTGAAAGTTTTGATGTTTTTTGTGAAACTTGCGCAACGCAAAAGGATGTATTTTTGCCTCGTCAAATTGGCAATGACAGTAAGGATATTATAAAATAAAGAAAACCAATACGTTATGCAAGAATTTATCGTTGACCCGAGACAAAGTACGCCCGAGGAATTGGCGGAAGGAATGCGTCAGGCGCAGACCTTGTTCAAACTCAACCACACGATGCCCTACACCGAAGAGTACAACGCGCTCGCCGGAGAGCTGTTCGGCCATGATGTGTTTGCGGACGGCGGCTTCGTGATGCCCGGACTGACGGGTGTATGTTTCGACCGTGTGAAATTAGGCAAGGGCGTGATGATCATGAACAACTGCCTGATGATGGCCCGCGGCGGCATCACCATCGACGACCACGCGATGGTCGCCGCCAACGCGCAGCTCATCAGCAACAATCACGACCTCCACGACCGGATGTTGCTCATCTGCAAGCCCGTCCACATCGGCAAGAACGCCTGGATCGGGGCGGGTGCCACCATCCTGCCCGGCGTGACCGTCGGCGACAACGCCGTGGTGGCCGCCGGTGCCGTGGTGACCAAGGACGTGGCCGCGAACACCATTGTGGGAGGGAATCCGGCGAAGGTGATCAGGGTGATTGGTAAATAGTAAATTAAGAATTAAGAATTAAGAATTGAGAATTATGGAAAATATCAAATTATCAAATGGAGTAAAAATGCCTCAATTAGGGTATGGCGTTTATCAGGTAAAACCTGAAGAGTGTGAACGTTGTGTGTGTGACGCGCTGAGCGTGGGTTATCGGATGATTGACACGGCGCAGGCTTATCACAACGAGGAGGGTGTGGGACGTGCGGTGAAGAAAAGCGGTATCGCCCGCGACGAGATTTTCATCGTGTCGAAGATCTGGATATCGAACTACGGTTACGAGAAGGCGAAAGCCAGCATCGACGAGAGTCTGCGCAAACTGCAGACGGAGTACATCGACCTGATGCTGTTGCACCAGCCCTTCTGCGACCGCTACGGTGCCTACCGCGCATTGGAGGAAGCCTATCGTGAGGGCAAACTGCGTGCTATCGGCGTGAGCAACTTCTATCCCGACCACCTCATCGACTTGGCTTCGAACGTGGAGGTGAAGCCGATGGTCAACCAAGTGGAGACGCACGTGTTTGACCAGCAGGTGGAGGCCAAGAAATATATGGACGAAGTCGACTGCCGCATTATGTCGTGGGGACCATTGGCCGAGGGCCGCAATGGATTCTTTACCAACGAATTGCTTGGCGAGATTGGCAAGAAGTACGGGAAGACCATTCCGCAGGTGGCTTTGCGCTGGCTGTTGCAACGCGGAGTCATCATCATCCCGAAGTCAACACACAAAGAACGTATGGCCGAGAATCTCAACATCTTCGATTTCGAGCTCACCGCCGACGATATGGCGCAGATCCAAACGCTTGACACGGGCAAGAGCCTCTTCTTCGACCACCACGACGCCGAGGTGACCAAGATGTTTATGGGATGGCGTGGGTTGGTATAAATAGATTGCAAAATTGTAAAACCAAGAAACTATGATTTTCGACAGAAACGAACAGAAACAAGTGGTGGCACTGTTGGGTGCCGGAAGTATGGGAACCGCCATCGTGCGCCGTATCGGGGCGGGCAAGAAAATCCTGTTAGGCGACATCAGCGAGGAAACGCTGAAACGCGTCGGCGAGGATTTCAGCCGCTGCGGATATGATGTGGAGACGTTAGTAGTGAACGCTTTGCAGAAGGAAAGCATCGAGGCTTTTGCTCGGAAGGCAGCCGAATTGGGCCCCGTGATGTATTTCATCGACACAGCCGGTGCATCGCCCAACCAAGCCAGTCCGGAGCACATCGTCAACCTCGACATGGTGGGCACGGGCTATGCCGTGGATGCCTTCGGCGAGGTGATGGCCGAGGGTGGCGCAGGACTCCTCATCAGCAGTCAAGCGGCCTATATGTACCCGATCCCCAATGACATAGAGTTGCAATTGGTGAACACCCCGACGGAAGAGTTAAAAAACGTGAAATTCATCCAGGAGGTGGCCATGCAGAACAGCGGTTTCGCCTATATGATTGCCAAGCGGATGAACCATCTGCAGGCGCAGCGGGCAGCGGCCACTACTTGGCGCAAACGTTGTGCCCGCATCAACTCCATCTCGCCGGGCGTCATCGTCACCCCGCTGGCTTACGATGAATTCCGTGCCAGCGGAGAAGGCTATCAGGCGATGATTGACGCTTCCGCCGCCCAGCGCACAGGCACCAGCGACGAGGTCGCCGAGGCCGCCGCTTTCCTATTGGGCGAGCACGCCAAGTTCATCACCGGCACTGACCTGCTCATCGACGGCGGCGTGATTGCGAGCATCCGTACAGGCGAATTCAAACTTTGGCAATAAAAACAACGAATTATGAACATCAAAAACATCCTCGTTGCAGTCCTCGCCGTGGTTTTGGCTACTGGCTGCAACGGACAGAATAAAAACTATGCCGAGACGTTTCAGGAAACGTCTCTACAAAACGAACAAACCTCAAATTCCGGAAATATGAGCAAATCCATCGTCATTTTCTTCTCCCATGCGGGGGACAATTACAGCGTCGGCGTCATCGACACGGGCAACACCAAGATCGTGGCCGACTACATCAGTGAAATCACGGGTGCCGACCAGTTCGAGATCGTCACCCACAAATACGACGGCATGGCCTACACGCCGCTCATCGAGCTGGCCAAGAAAGAGGCCACTGCGGGCGAGCTACCGCCTTACGAGGACGCTGCTCCCGACCTCAGCGGTTACGACACCGTCTTCATCGGCGGCCCCGTGTGGTGGGGCACCTACCCGCAGGTAATGTTCACGCTGTTCAAAGACATCAACCTCGACGGCAAGACCGTCATCCCCTTCACCACCCACGAAGGCAGCGGTTTAGCCTCCTGCGCCAACGACGTGCGCAAAGCCTTCCCGAAGGCCAAGGTCACGGGCGAGTTCAGCATCTACGGTCACGAGGTGCGAAGCGGCAAGGCGAAGGTGGAGCGGTGGCTAAAAGGGCTCAGATAATCCAAAATCATCCTGAAATTATGAAATACACACAATTAGGAAACACCGGCATTGAAGTCAGCCGCATCTGCGTCGGCTGCATGTCGTATGGTAAGCCCTCGGAGGACTTCCACCTGTGGACCCTCGACCAAGAGGAAACCACGAAGATGATCAAGCACGCCCTCGACCTCGGGGTGAACTTCTTCGACACGGCCAACGTCTATTCGCACGGCACCAGCGAGGAGTTCTTAGGCAAGGCGTTGAAAGACCTCGGCGTCGCCCGCGACCAGGTGGTGCTCGCCTCGAAAGTCTATTTCAACGAGGGCAAGCTCTCCGCCGCGGCCATCCGTCGCGAGATCGACGGCACGCTGCATCGACTCGGCACCGACTATCTCGACCTCTACCAGATCCACCGTTTCGACTACGGCACGCCCATTGAGGAGACGATGCAAGCGCTGCACGAGTTGGTGCGGAGCGGCAAAGTGCGGGCCATCGGTGCCTCGGCGATGTACGGCTACCAATTCCACAATATGCAGATCTGCGCCGAGCGCAACGGCTGGACGCTGTTCTCCACGCTGCAGAACCACTACAACCTCCTCTATCGCGAGGACGAGCGTGAGCTGATTCCCGTGGCGAAACAGTACGGCGTGTCGCTCATCCCTTACTCTCCCCTCGCCAGCGGACACCTCACCCGCAAGGAGTGGAACAGCGCCTCCAAGCGCAACGAGACCGACAAGGTGATGCACAGCAAATACGACCACGCTATGGAGAACGACATGCTGATCGTCGCCCGCGTGGCGGAGGTGGCGGAGCGTCTTGGCGTGACGATGACGGAAGTGGCGTTGGCCTGGCTGCTGAAGCGGGGTGTCGCCGCGCCCATCGTGGGAGCCACGAAAGTGCCGCACTTCAACGACGCGGTCCGCGCCCTGGATCTCGACCTCAGCGACGAAGACGCCGCTTACCTCGAAGAGCCCTACAAGGCGCACGAGGTGGTGGGAGCGTTGTGAGAGTTAGCAGTTAGTAGTTAGCAGTTAGTAGTTTTGCGGTGAAACGGGAAGTGTTGGAGGTGGCTGTTGGATAGCCTGCGGCTGTTGGTGAGCTTCGCTGTTGATTAGCCTGCGGCTGTTAGTTAGCTTCGCTGTTGGTTAGCTTGCGGCTGTTAGTTAGCTTCGCTGTTGGTGAGCCTGCGGCTGTTGGTGAGCTTCGCTGTTGATTGCTTCGTGTTAACATTCGCGACCGCATTAACAAAACACCGTTCCGGACGCGAACCAGCCCGTTAGGGCTGAAGGGCTCGGTAGGAATGGGGGCGGCGTTTTGGTTTTTCCGCACGCCGTAGGTGTGCGGGCATTATGGAAAACGGAGGGGTTTCGATGTATGCCCGCAGACCTGACGGCCTGCGAAAACACGCACCGCACACGCCTATGCTACCAAGCCCGGCAGACCTGACGGCCTGCCAACCTTCGCGACTGTCTCCTTTGTCTATGACACCCCCACCGCACAGGTCTATACAGGCGTGATGGACTCCCTCATCGGCCAGTCCACCAACCTCGACGACCAAGTGACCCCATAACCCAAAATCGCATTTTCGGTTGTTTGATCAGTTTTTGAAAGCCGTTGCAGATTGTAGCGGCTTTTTTTGTAGTTTTGCAGCGAAACTGAAACTGTTTGTTATGATTGACATTCAAGATTTTGACAAAGTGGAAGTCCGTGTCGGAACTGTAGTGGAGGTGAAAGAGAACCGTAAAGCCCGGCATCCCGCCTATGCCGTCACCATTGACTTCGGTGAGGAAGTCGGTCTGAAAAAGTCATCGGCACAAATCACAGACCTCTACAAGCCCGAAGACCTGTTGGGCAAACAGGTAGTCTGTTGCACAAACCTACAACCCATGCACATCGGTTCAGTGAAAAGCGAGGTACGCATCCTTGGCAGCGATTCAGGGCAAGGTGTTGTGCTGCTTCGTCCAACAATGCCAGTGAAAAACGGTGATAGAATCTTTTAGGTGTATGCTGCAACAGCAAAGTGTAATCTTTTGTGCGACCGGGCACGCTTTCCACTCGAATTTCGCGGCGAACCGCTCATAACCACTTCTATCGTTGTCGCGTCAGAAAAGATGTTACTCGGTTTCTTCTATTAAATAATCATAATTATGCTTGTTTAGCAATGATTCAAAATATGCTCTTGTCCCTAATGGAATATGAATTGTTAAACTTGACAAAGCACCTTCTCCTACATGTTTTAGACTCAATGGGAGCTTAATATTTTTAAGCTTAAAACAAAGATAAAAAGCATTAGTACCAATATGTGCTAAAGTTTCGGGTAATATAATTGTAGTCAGTTCAGCACATCCGGAAAAAGCATAATCCTCAATTGTCGTTACACCTTCTGGAACGATAATGGTTTCAGTATACTTGTTAAATTTGTTGTCAATACGACCGTTTTTAGCGAATAAATTACTTCCTATATGAGTTATTGCTTTGGGCAATTCAATCTCTTTGTCATTAGAAAAGCAGGCTATTAATGTTTGGGTTTTCTTTACTATTAAAAACCCTTTGTCGAATATGATATTTGGTGATAAGTTTGTGATTTTTATAAGATTTGTTGCTGAAAAAGCACTATATCCTATTTCTTCCAGACTATAAGGGAAAGTGATTTCTCTAATTTTGCAACCTAAAAAAGCACTTTTTTCTATTGATTTCAGCCCATTGTTTAGTGAAATTGTGGATATAGCAATATTAGAGAACGCTTCGGCTCCAATACTATGTATGTACCTTGGTATTATTACATTATGTTCAGATGATAAAAATGATATGACTTTCTTCTGCTTAATATCAATTAAGCATCCATTCTCGTATGAAAAATTGGAGGTTTCACAAGTTACTGTTTTAATCTTTGTAAGAAAAAAAGCCCCCGATCCAATATGTACAACAGAAGAGGGAATTGTGATACTTGTTAAATTTTTACATACACTAAAGGCATGACTGCCAATATGTGTTATTGTGTCAGGAAAAGTAATTGACGATATAGAACTCAAAGCAAATGCCATGTCTCTGATTACTTGACAGCCTTTTCGTACTTGATAGTGCCCCAACTTCATGTGACCACGAGATTCTAAAAGATGCAAACCATCAAGACTGTAAACAACTCCAAATTCATCTGCGAAACCATGAGCAATTTCTTCGTCCGAAGCCATGGAAGTTATCCTTTCATGAATAAAGTTAAAATTATTTTTTTCGATTACAATAGTGTAATCGTTGTCAAATTCTTCTACTGTATATAAGAAATGGTATTGGCAATATTCATCATCTATGCTAATGAGCAGCAAGTCTTGCTCGCCTTTGCGCACTTCGAGGTTGAAGTATTTGCCAGATGTGGCGATGCCTTTTTCCTCATCAAAGAGGAACACTTTACAATCCACTTCTGTTTTGATATGTAATACAGATGTCCTCATTTTTTCAATTTGAATATTCTCCTTTTTGGAAAGTTGCAAAAATAATAAAAAAATAAATACATAAATAATCATATGGAGCACGTTCAAACAGCACGATTGCGTTTTTGTTTGTCCTATTTTCCCGTTTATAAACGCCTATCTTTGCACCAAAAGACAAAGACATGGACGATATACTACAATGGCTCACCAACGGCAAGGACTACAAGACAGGCGTGGCGATTCTTGACAGGCACAACAGGAACAAAGCCCTAATACGTCATCTCCAGTACATAACTCCCAAATATGCCGCTGCCAAGCTGGAATACGAGCTTCGCAAACTACTCAAAGGCATAGTCTTAGCAGCAGTGTAGGCCAAGGATGAAATCTATGAACTGTTCACCACCAACGAATCGACCTCAAGAAAGTTCTTTCTATTTCATTCAAGAAAAGTTGTATTTTTGCAGCGTCTTTTGAATAAAATGAGATAATGACCTACTTGAAAGACAGTTATCACCCAATACCAAAAAGGACATAACACCGTTTTTACCATTTTCATCGTCCACAGACAATAAATTATGCTATTTTTGCGCCGATAAAGAAGAATCATTATGGGATTACACCGAAAGAATTATTACCAGAGACGAAAGCGAATGATTGAACAAACCCTTGAAGCGCAAGAAAAGGAGCAGCGTCGTTACAATCACCTGGTCTTTGCCGTACTTGCTGCGTTTTTTCTTTTCGCGATAGGATACTTGATTATCAAAAGCCATAATTACGGAATGGCCGTCATAGGTATCCTGCTTCTTGGCTGGTTCGCTTGTTATTCTTTCCAATCGGAAATTTATAAACTTGCCAAGGAAAAAGGATGGGACTCGGTTGCC